>OHCP01000482.1_pt1 | contig 14311 bp, 14 predicted proteins | sample 1566811 | NCBI WGS metagenome assembly OHCP01 (sample SAMEA3879591, study PRJEB24766) | human gut metagenome | biome: human-associated habitat; feature: feces | place: USA | collected 1985/1987
TCCTCTCCACCGGTCAGGGCGTTCTCGGGCATAACGCATATGCGTATTGCCTGAATAACCCGGTGAATATGAGTGATGGCTGCGGATGCATGGCCGAACTGGTTATGCCTAACAATATGCTTGCTGGAGCCGGCTGCTGGTCACTCTCCTCATTGATTGGTATTATTGGGGTGGGTACCGCAGCATGTGCAACAGTAGCTATTACGAAAATAGCTTCATCGGACGCCGAAATAGATGCGAAACCTAATACAGACAGTCGAACCAAACCAAAGCAACCCAAAGGAGACGAAGAAGAACCGGCGGTATACACCGTTTATGGACTGATTGATTCAAAGAAAACTGTCCAATATGTAGGAAGGACAAAGAATATCGATGCTAGAACAAACGCTCATAAGAACAGCAATGCCAGAGGGCATCTAACTATGCACATATTTAGGGATGGTTTGACATATGACCAAGCCAGGGGACTTGAACAATTGCTTATGGTTCATTACCATACGCTCAACGCTCTGAATCCTGCTAATAATCAAATTAACGGAATTAGGGCGAATAATCCTAAATACAGGCATTATATTGATTCGGCAAACGCACTGTTTGAAAATATAATATCAAACGAGGTATTGAATATCCTCGGTTATTAAAGGAGAACATTTATGGGAACATGGGGAACAGGAATATTCCAAAGCGACTATGCTTTGGACGTCAAAGACACCTACATGGATCGTATTCGCAAAGGAGAAGACGATGAGTCTGTAATGAACAGCTTAATCGCTGAATATGAGCGAGAAGGAGACTTCAACTATGATGATACGCGATACGTATTCTGGTTGGCATTAGCTTATATTCAATGGAAAACCGGACGGCTTGACCCAATGGTCAAGGAGCGGGCATTAAGCTGCATACAAGACGGAAGCGAACTTGAACTTTGGAAAGGTGAAACAGAAACAACGTATCGCCACAGAAAAAAGGCATTGGCAGATTTGGAGGAAACTTTGCTTTCCCCGCAGCGAAAAAGGACGGTTTACAGACAGCCCAAGGACTATTATTGCGGATGGGAAATAGGCGATGTTTACGCTTTGAAAATCAGTGAAGAGATGCAGCCCTTATTCGATTCAAAGGCGCAGTACCTTCTGCTTTGCACGGTGGACACGGCTAAATGTCAGCCATGGCAAACAGTTCCGATCGTATACGTGAAGCTTTCGAACGGTGACGCTTTGCCGAAAAACGTCAAAGAATATGACGAATGTGAATACATTCAAATCGGGTTTACGCATTATGAAAATCGGTTTTATCCCCTGAGCGGAGGAAATGATAAAGAATTAATAGCGGAAAGATCAAAAGTTAAATTCGAAGTAAATGAGTATGGTGTTTTGCCTGAATACAGAGTAACACTGCGGTCAACCTGCAAGAGGGTCATTCCAAAGTCTCTGATTTACGTCGGCAATTTTGCCGATGCCGTCCCGCCGAAACAGGAGTTTGTTCCGTTTTCGAAAATAAATATCAGAACCGAACGTTGGGGCGAAAACGGAAGGAGTTTTGAAAATATAATGCAGCAACTGTACCATGCACACAACTTACATGAGCTGGAGGTATACTCGAATCCGGAGCTTTTGAAAAAAGGCGTCCTTCCAATAGAATTGTTCATGAAGTTTATGGAGATTTGCGAAAAGCCTCGGCTTTAAATCAAAAAAACGGAGAAAAGACCTTCCGAATTTTTAATCAGGGGAAAGAAATTTTGCATATTCGAGTGCGAGCGGGAAAAAACACGAACAAATCATATACCGATTGATATGAGGAGTCTGTGCTTTTTCGGGCGTTTTGCTCAGGTTGAAAGGCATCTCCAACGATACGGATATAATTCTTTGGGGCGAAACCTGTTTACATTTTCCGTCGCATTATGATATAATGAGCGTGCAAAATAAATTAAAAAACGCGGGTGCTTCCTGTGTTCGGGCGGGGGTTTCGGCAGCATGCTTTAAACGTTTGCGCTGCCCGGGGTGCATTTCATGCAGAAATCTCGTTTGGCGCGGGAACCGTTTCCGCATCCGGAGGAATAGAAATGAGCGAATTTATTAATGTTAAATCCGAAATCGGCAGACTCCGACGCGTTATGCTTCATCGACCCGGAATCGAGCTTCAGAATCTCATGCCGGACTATCTTGAACGCATGCTTGCGGAGGACACGCCGGATGTTCGCCGTGCAGGTGAGGAACACGACGTTTTTGCAGGCATACTTCGCGCTAACGGCGTGGATGTCGTTTATATCGAGGATATGTTCAAAGAAGTTGTTAAAGATGATGCTGTGCGCAAGGCATTCATAAAAGACTTCGTTGAACTCGGGGTACGTGGACTCAGCCTTTCAAAAGCGGTCACGGAATATCTTGAATCCGTACCTTACGATAAGCTTTTCGATGCAGTTGCGAAAGGTATCACAAGAGCTGATCTCAGCGGAGTGGCGGATAAACCCATTCAGTATTACATTAAGGAAGATTATCCCTTCCTTACCGATCCCTTGCCCAATCTCTACTTCACTCGCGATATCAGTTTCTGCCTCGGCACGGGCATGGCAATTTCCGCAATGAGTATGCCTGCGCGCATGCGCGAAACTCTCTTCGTTCGTTATATTCATAAATACAGTGAGTATTTCGGAAAAGGCGCGGTGGACATGCTTTATGATTTTAACTGCGGCTGCGGCATTGAAGGCGGAGATGTTCTGTCTCTTTCCGACAAATGCGTTGCCATCGGCAGCGGAGAAAGAACAAGTGTCGCCGCTGTTGAACGCCTTGCGCTGACACTGTTTAAACGCGGCTATGAGCGTGTGCTGCTCTTTAAGAATCCAAGCTCACGCACATATATGCATCTTGACGTGCTTATGACGCATATTGATTATGATAAGTTCCTCGCACATCCGTGCATTGCGCATAAGTGGTTTGATATCTATGAACTGTCTCCCGCTGCGAACGGCGGAATCAATGTTTCCTGCACGACTGACGGAACAGCAAAGATTCTTGAGCGCGCCCTCGGGATTGACAAAGTTACATTTGTTGAAATGGGCGGCGGGGATCCCATTCAATACAGGCGTGAACACTGGAACATGGGGTCGAACTCTCTTGCTATGGCTCCGGGCAGCATTATAACATATGACCGCAACATCATCACAAACGAGCTTATAGATAAGGCGGGAGTGAAGGTCAGTCCCATTCCCGGCGGCGAGCTGAGCCGCGGCAGGGGAGGCCCCCGCTGCATGAGTATGCCCATGCTCCGTGATGAGATTAAATAAAACAGAGAAACGTTTTAACTGCTGACAGGTGTATTTGTCGGCAGGCTGTGCTGCAATTCGGTCGGGCGAAGTATTTTCATGCCCGGCCGAAGGCATCGTTGATTTTAAGAGAAATCGGGTTAAGATTTAATCTGCGTTTTCGCGAAAAGCCATGTTTTTTGCCTTTTCGGAAACGGAGACTGCCTGCAATATCACTATAACGAAAAGTGAAGCGCAGCTTGATGCAGCAACTTGCTCAACAGCGAAACGGGTACTGTCAACAACCCCCAAAAACAGGAATAGCGGAGGCAGATTTGCCCGTAAAGGTTGAGCTTCATGTTGGAATAATCCCATACGGAACGGCCGATGCCGTTATCAAAACTGCGCCCGCAATACATTTTGCGGCAAGCGGCATGGGACGTAAAACAAACAGCGCGTGCAGCAGCATAAAACAAATGCCGCCGGCCGGTGCCATTGAAAAATCGGTCTGCCGCGGTAAACAAGCTCTATGGCAACATAACCTATTCCGCCCGTTATGAAAGCTGCAATTAACTCGGAACATCTCGTATATTGAATTGTTCCCGAAAAGGAGACAGTTATGCTCAAAAAGATTTTTGCTCACAGAGGCGCAAGCGCATATGCGCCGGAAAACACACTGCCTGCGTTTGAAAAAGCAGTTGATATCGGCGCGGATGGGGTGGAATTGGATATCCACCTGAGCCGTGACGGCCGACTGGTTGTGATACACGATGAAATGCTTGACAGAACGACGAACGGTCACGGTTTTGTGAAGGATTTTACGCTTGCGGAACTGAAAAAGCTCGATGCTTCAAAAACAATGACAAATTCGGGCTTCTGCAATCTTCGTATTCCGACCCTCGGCGAAGTATATGAGCTGCTTGCCGATACAGAACTTCTTGTGAATGTTGAGGTTAAAAACAGCATATTCCTCTATCCTGGAATACTTGAAAAAGCACTTGAGGCGGAAGCAAAATACGGAATGAGCGGACGGGTGCTGTACTCATCTTTCAATCATTATGCGATGCAGGAACTTAAACGAATTTCACCGCAGTCAAAAACCGGACTTTTGTATTCAACGATGCTGATTGATCCGTGGAATGCGGCAATGGCGGCAAATGCGGATGCGCTGCACCCGTTCTTCCCCTGCATTGCAAACACGCCGTGCATGATTCCGAAATGCAGAAAAAACGGCATTGCTGTCAACACGTGGACGGTGGATGAACCGGAGTATATCCGGGCGATGTTTATGCTCGGCGTTGATTCCGTGATAACAAACAAACCCGACGTTGCAAAGTCCGTTCGAAACGAATTGTCGAATGATGCCGAAAATACAGTGAATTAAGCGAAATTGACGGTATTTGCGGCTGTCTTTCACGAAATTCAGGCTTTGGGGGTTGTATACCGTACTGAAAAATGGTACAATGAACCCAATAATGGATTAACGGAGAGACTATGCGAAAACAATTGTCCGAAAAACTGAAGGAAGCGGTTGCGTCGGTTATTCCGGTAACGCTTATCGTACTTTTGCTTCAAATTATTACCCCAATGCCGACAAATATGCTCATTGCGTTCCTTATCGGTGCAGTGATGCTTGTTTTGGGCATGGGGCTTTTTTCGCTCGGTGCGGATATTGCAATGATGCCGATGGGTGAACGCATCGGTGCGCATATTATAAAGTCAAAGCACTACCTCGTGCTTATTCCTGCGGTGTTCATGATCGGCGCACTTATTACCGTTGCCGAACCGGATTTGCAGGTTCTTGCGGATCAGTTTGAAACACTTAATCGGTGGACGGTTATTCTTACTGTTGCGGCAGGCGTCGGCTCGTTCCTTGTGCTTGCACTTGTGAGAATAATCAAAAAAATTCAGCTTACGCAGATTCTGCTTGCACTTTATGTGCTTGTTTTCGCCGTTGCCGGCACAATGGCAATTGATAACGGCACGTTTATCCCTGTTGCTTTCGATTCCGGCGGAGTTACGACCGGGCCGATCACTGTGCCTTTCTTCATGGCTCTCGGCATAGGTTTTGCAACTGTACGCGGCGGCAAGAATGCGCAGGATGACAGCTTCGGCATGGTTGCGCTCTGTTCAATCGGTCCGATTCTCGCCATGCTTATACTCGGGCTTGCGACGGGCGTAAATGAGGTTTCAAGCGGAGTTTCCGCCCTGCCTGAATACGGCGATTTCGGCGCGGTGGCTGCTGCATTCGGTCGAGGCTTGCCCGGCTACATAAAGGAAGTTGCGCTTGCATTGCTGCCGATAGTGCTGCTGTTCGGAATTTTTCAGTTTGTTTTTTTGCATTTGCCCAAGAAAATGCTGATAAGGCTCGGTGCAGGTCTTGTTTATACATTCGTCGGCCTTGTGCTTTTCCTGACGGGCGTAAATGTAGGTTTCATGCCTGCGGGAACATTTTTGGGCGGTGCACTTGCGGGAACGGCCGTTCCGTGGATATTGATACCGATAGGCATGGTGCTTGGCTTCGTTGTTGTTTTGGCGGAGCCTGCGGTGCGTGTTCTCAATAAACAGGTTGAAGAGATAACCGTCGGTGCGATTTCGCAGCGTGCCATGCTGCTCAGTCTTTCCATCGGCGTGGCTGTTTCCGTTGGTATTTCAATGCTGCGTGTTGTGACAGGAATTTCCTTGTGGTATTTTCTTATCCCGGGTTATGCAATTGCGATTGAGCTTTCGTTCTTTGCGCCCAAAGTTTTCACGGCTATTGCGTTTGACTCCGGCGGAGTTGCATCCGGTCCCATGACGGCAACATTCATGCTGCCCTTTGCAATGGGCGCATGTATTGCACTCGGCGGAAATGTGTCAACCGATGCGTTCGGACTTGTTGCAATGGTCGCATTAACGCCGCTGATAACGATTCAGGTGCTCGGATGCGTATACAAAATCAAGCTTATGCGTGTTGAACGCAGCAAGAGCGCAAAACAGGTTGATGACGGTGTAACGGTCATTGAATTTGAACCGGAGGGTATATAAATGAAAAACAATGCTGTTGAACCTATAAAACTTATAACCTGCATTGTCAATCGCGGAGACGGTGAAACCGTTACGGAACTGTGTGCCCGCGAGGGAATAAGCTGCAGCGTTGTGCTCCGCGGCAGGGGAACTGCCGACAACGCGATGCTCACAATGCTCGGTCTCGGCGAAAGCGAGAAGGACATTGTGATGCTCACTGTAGGACAGTCGCGGCAGGGCGAAATTATGGAAAAACTTGCGGTGACTCTTCACCTTAACGAGAGAGGCAAGGGGATTGCGTTTTCGATACCTTTTTCTGGGCTTGCTTCACAGCTCGATTCCTATGCTCTGCTGGCCGGAACGAAGGCGAGTGCGAACTTGATTGATTTAAATTGAAGACGCGTGCAAAACGTAATTGTGTTTGGAGGATTGCATGATAAAACATGATTTGATACTTACAATTGTCAACCGCGGCTTTGCGGATGAAGTCATGAGCGCGGCAAAGGCAGCCGGTGCATTTGGAGGCACGGTCGTTAATGCACGCGGGACAGGAACGCACGAACTGCAGCATTTTTTCGGTGCGATTATTCAACCCGAAAAAGAGCTTGTGATGATTTTGACCGAACGCGAAAAAAGAAATTCAATAATGGAAGCGATTTGCCGCGATGCGGGATTGTCAAAAGAAGGAATGGGAATCTGCTTTTCCCTGCCTGTTGACGGTGTTGCGGGCATTCGTTCCATATCAAACCTTGATGACCGGAAGGAGAAGGAAAAGTCGGATACACCCGAAGAGGTGTAGATGACGTTTCACATGCAATGCAGGCATGCCCGAACGACAGAATAAACACGTCGTATAATTGCGGGCAGGCTTGGATTGCTTTGTTTGATAAAAGGATGAAAGAATTCAGTGTATTTGATATAATTGGACCGCGTATGGTCGGTCCTTCAAGCTCGCATACGGCGGGTGCGGTTCGTATCGGACTGGTTGCACACCGAATAGCGCGGGGAAAGATTAAGAGTGCAGAAATCACGCTTTACGGCTCGTTTGCACAAACGGGTCGCGGACATGGCACGGACAGGGCCGTTATTGCAGGTATACTTGGTGTTGAACCTGATGATGCACGAGTAAAACATTCGATGCTGCTTGCAAAAAGCGAAAGTGTCGATATAAAAGTTAACTACAGTTCGGAAGAAACGGATCATCCGAACACTGCAAGGATTCATTTTGTTACAGAAGCCGGGCGCGAATTCTCGCTGGTTGGCGTCAGCATCGGCGGTGGGAACATTGAAATCGTTGAAATAAACGGAATGGAAGTTTCGTTTAGCGGGGATTATCCGACCATTATCGCCTTTTATCGCGACATGCCCGGAATCATTTCAAAGGTCACGGCGCTGTTGGCATGGCGAAATATCAATGTTGCGTTCATGAAAGTATTCCGCAATGCAAAACGACAGGATGCGTGCATGGTTATTGAAACGGATGCGGTTGTTTCCAACGAAGAACTGAGAGAAATCGCTCGGATGGTAGGGGAAATCAAGGAGATTTGCGCGGTATGAGTTATGCATTTTCAACGGGCAGGGAACTTATTGCCCTTTGCGAAAAAGAAAACCTGACGATTGCGGAGGTTATGATTCGTCGAGAGGCGGAGACAAGCGAAAAAACCCGTGACGAACTTGTAAACGAAATGTTTGAAAATCTGCTGACAATGCAAAAATCAATTCGATTCGGGTTGGAGGAAAATCAACAGACCGTTACGGGACTTGCGGGCGGAAACGCCGAAAAACTCATGGCTTATGCCGAAAAAGCAAATATGGGCAGGGACATGGCACAAATCTGCGCCGCTGCTCTTGCTGTTGCTGAAGTGAATGCCTCAATGGGGCGGATCGTTGCAGCACCGACGGCGGGTGCAAGCGGTGTGCTGCCTGCTGTGCTTGTTATGTGCAGTGAGAAACACGGATTTACCGACAGAGACCTGGTTAACGGCTTGTTTACGGCGGGCGCCGTCGGCGTAATTATTGCCCGCAATGCAAGCATTTCAGGTGCTGAGGGCGGATGCCAGGCGGAGATAGGTTCTGCGTCTGCAATGGCTGCGGCAGCGCTTGCGGAGCTTTGCGGAGCGTCTCCGGCTGCTTCATTAAGCGCGGCTGCGATGGCTGTTAAAAACATACTCGGACTTGTATGCGATCCCGTTGCAGGGCTTGTGGAATGCCCCTGTATAAAGCGCAATGCAATGGGCGCGGCAAATGCCGTGTTGGCAGCGGACATGGCTCTTGCGGGAATCTCAAGTATTATCCCGTTTGATGAGGTTGTCGGCGCAATGCGCAGTGTCGGCAGACTCATGAACGTTGATCTGCGTGAGACAGCACGCGGCGGTTTGGCAGCAACGGCAACAGCGCTTGAAATTACGAAGAATATAAGCATGGAAAACGAAGATTAGCCTGCTGGCAATATAAAACAAATATTATCAACAGTACAATAAAAGCAGCGGGGCTTGATGAAGCCGCGCTGCACAGCGGAGGAGTTTTTTGGCAAAGCGAAACGGAATAATCAAAGCATTGATTCAAATCGGCCTGATACTTGTTGTTTTGGCGTTAATATTTTTTTCGCTGAACAGTGTTCTGCCCGGTTTTATTGATGTGCTTGCAAACGGTCAGCAGAGTGATGTGCAGGAGTATCTGAATTCATTTCATGATTTCAGCGGTTACGCAATAGGTTTTTTGTTGCAGTTCATTCAAATAATTACAATTGCACTTCCCAGCGTTCCGATTCAGGTTGCTGTCGGCGTAATTTTCGGAACTTGGCGCGGGTTTCTCGTTTGCTATCTCGGCTATGTTTCGGCAAATGCTCTGATTTTTATTTCCGTCCGCAAGCTCGGGGCAAAGCTTGAGCAGCTTCTTCCCGGCAAACCTGTTGAAAAAACGGGCAGCAAGAAAAAGAATTTTATTACCGATGCAAAGTATCCTGCATTTAGTGTTTTCTTTGCATCCGTTCTTCCCGTTATTCCGAACGGTTTGATTCCGTATGTTGCATCAAAAACGAAAATCGGTTTCCGCTCATATATGCTTGCTGTAATGACGGGCTGCATACCGACGGTGCTGACGCTTTGTGCTGTCGGCGATCAGCTTGTGGAGGGTGATTTCCTTTCTGCGGCGCTGTATGTTGCACCCTTACTGCTGTTTGCCGGACTTCTTCTTTGGCAGCGCAAGAATATACTTTCACTGTATGAAAAAATTAAGCAGCGGACAGCGGAACACAAAGCAAAGAAAAAAACACAATGACAGGAGGCTTTATCGCGCAAAAATCGAATATGAAATATTGAAAGGGCAAACGCGCTGCGCTGCCCTTTTGTGCTGTTCAACTGTAGTGCGGGTGAAAATAAGGAAACGAATTACAATGACAAACGCACATTCTGCGTCCGGACTCGCTGGATCTTTGCGGTTCGCGGAGCCATGAATCTTGATGCAAACCTTTCGCCGTAAACGGATTGAAGCGTGTCCACTCCGTCTTCATCGGTGACGGCAAGATTGGTTGCAATAATTGTTGCCTTGTCAAGATCCTGACGTTCGCAAACGATGGACAGCAGCGTCTCAATAGTGATATTTCGTATCATAGGCTCTGTTCCGAGATCATCAATTATCAAGAGATCCGGCAGTATGTAATCTGGTCGTTCGGAAGGTTCGTTGCGGAGGTTGTCCAGAGTTAATTGAATCAACTTATAAGCACTGATTTTCAGCACGGAGTAGCCGCGTTCAAGAACTCTTCCGCCGATGCAATTCAAAAGATAAGTTTTGCCGACGCCTGTCTCGCCTTGATAAAGCAGATCACGGCGTTCATTGTTCGGAAATGCGTTTGCATAGGCCTCGGCAGCATCACGAATGCGGCTCATTACATTTCTGTCCTTTGGATTTTTTTGAAGGTTCAAATCAAAATTCCTAAAGTTTTGGGCAGCACTGACACCGGAGCTTTCAAACACGGTGTTGATTGCAAGCTGGACAACGCAGCGGCAAAGCTCCCCACCGGCAACGCGGCCGGTATCATGACACAGCGTACACTCATATTGCGGGTCAAGATAATCGGCGGAAAAACCGGAGGATACAAGCAGTTCTCGACGCTCACGCTGTTTTTTTTCTATAAGAGCGTTGGCGAGCCCACGAATTTCTTCGGAATTTCCCGCATTCATAAGCTGTCTGCCCATGTCGAATGCGATAGTCGCAAGGTTGTCATCAAGCTTTTTTATTTCGGGGTTGCGTGAATAGACCTCCTGCAGGCGGGAACTCTCAATACGGCGGGTTCTGCGCTTGCGTTCCGAAAGCTCGGTTTCAAGTTTTTTGCAGAAGGCGGCAGATTTAATCTTCATATACATCATCTCCGAGATCAACACCGAGAGCACGGAGCTCTTCGGCACTGTATTTACGCTGTTTGTAATTTAAAGCACGATTAACAGGTTTCCCCTTTGATGCAGCAGCTGCCGGATGTGCTGCATTGCTGCGCTCGGTTTCTTCCCGTGCAGCAGAAACCGATACGATTCCGCGTTCGTGCCAATCCGAAAGCATCCTTTTCATTTCTGCAAACGGAGTACTTTTCTTTGACGCAAGTTCGGCGGCATAAAGAATCAATTCGGAATTCATGCACCAGTCGCTGCACCAGAGTTCAACCTGCTGTCTGTCGGATGATGTTGGCGTGCGCTTAAGTCCGGCTCTGGCAAATGCGCGGCGTGCAAGCTCGGCAAGCATATCCTGCTCGCGCAGCAATTCGCGCATCTTTTCGGGCGAAACACTGCCGTTTTCATGGTATTTTCCGAGAATTGCATCAAGGTATTTGAAGTTCGGTTTATCGATTGCAACAACATCGCGGCAGGCGATTTCAATGGCTTCGTCACTGAAGCCCCATTGAGTTGTCCATTTTTTATACAGTTCAAGTTCGTCTTCGGTCGGAAGGCGGCTGTTGCGCCAGCGCTTTAGAATTGCGGCCGCGCCGCTTGCAAGATCGTTTTCCATTGAGAAGCTTTCCGCCACCGAATCAGCGGTTGTACGGCCCTCGGAAACAAGACGTTTGGCAACCGAATCCATATAGTTGATATGCACCCGTGCGCCCTTTTTTTCTATGCAATGCTGAACGATGAGCAGAGCGGCATCATCCTCAAACCCGAATATTTCCACCCAATCATAAACTTTCTGCAATTCCGCACCGGACATGTTTCTTGTTCCGAGAACAGCCTGCAAACGCTGAACAAGCTTTGAGTAATGTGCGTTTTCGTTGTCAACGGGTCGCTTATCGGGAAGAGAGGCAGAAAGATTAAGATACTCTACGGAAAGCAGACTGCCGTCGATAATTCGCACAATACCGCATTTTTCCCAGTAGCGGAAGGCTTCGGCAACCTGTGCATCGCTGAGCTTGAGTGCATCAGAAATCGAAACGGGGCTCGAAACCGCGCCGCCGGCAAGCATAAGCCCGTACAGATACACGCGGACGGCATTTTCGGGCGCATCCGGCACGAGTTCGGAAATAAAACGATTGTCGATGACGGTAGTTCCAAAAAGGTCACGTCCCCTGAGTATTACTGTGTTCTGCATCGATTCCCTCCTGTCCATCCTGCTGCGGCGAAACATCGGGTTGGTTTCGCGTTCAAGCTGATTTTAGCATTTTACGGTTCATCTGTCAATCAATTCGGGGTGATAATGCGAAACATGCGGGAAAACAGGCAACGCATTGAAGCAGCATTAATGTACATAACCAAGAAAATATCTGCATGGTCTTCACAGATTCGGTTTTGATTTCAAACTCCATTGACAGGCGCAAGTTATCCTGAAGCTGAGAATACCCTGAACATAATTGTATATCATTATCTTCCGAAAAAGCAATCGATAAACATTGACGACAGGCGAGGAATATGCTATACTCATAGAACACAATGTTTTGCGGCTGAGGCGGTATCACCCGTGATTTTTCCGAAGACGGCAATGTATAAAAAGCCAACCGTTGAATGAATTCCGCGGGGCCGCGATGTGACGCAAAGCAAAAAAGAAAAACATTGGAGGAAGAAAATGAACAGATGTTCAAAACGCAGTTTCGGAATGAAGCTCATCGGCCTTATGACGGCAGCAATTATGCTTCTTGCATGTTGCATGCCCGCATTTGCGGCGGAGAGTGAAACACGGACCAACACCGAGAGCTTTCAGCTCCTGACCTATTCGGAGGATTCAGCATCCATGGGCAGCGGTTGGACGTGGGAAATCACGCTTCGAATCCGCAGCATCAGTCTTTCTGCAACCGAATGCATGGTTTTCAACCCGATGGAAACCGTTTATTCCTGCATCAAGAATCCGGTTTGCACGAATGATCTCGGTGTATACAACTATGAGAATACTGCGGTCCGCTACGACATCTATGCAAGCCGGGGAAACGCAAATTATTCCGGCGGCGAACAGCCTGCAATCGTTTGGAATCTCGGTGAAATCAACCCCGGTGATGTCATAACGATGAAGTTCAGAATCGATATTCAGGACTATTACTATGCCAACTTCCAGCTGCTCAATCAGTTCCTTGACGAGGGCGGAAGACTGTTCACAACAACCGGCACCGATGAAGGCCCGCGGTTTGTTTATAACGAAAACGGAGAGCAGGGTTCTGCGGAATTCGATGTGCCGCAGGCGGATGTTTCCGGTGGTTTTGTTCTTAAACATCACTACCTTGTAAATTCCGAGGGACAGCCAATTGATGAAAACGGCAACGTCGTCGCCGCTCCCGAATTTGCAGCAATGGTTGCAGAACCGGAGTATTACACCATTGACGGAAGAACGAGTCTCTATTTCACGGATAACAGTTGGTCTCCGTATCCGTATTATAATGTGGAAACGACGGACGAGGTTGAGGGTTACACTCGCGTAGGCTTCGTTTATAATAACGGAGAGTTCTCCACCGAGCCCACATATGAAGTCCACATCAACTACCACCAGAGCCTCAATAACCTTTGGATTGCATACGAGAGCAACGGTTCGGCATTTGTTCCCGGCGATGTAAACGGCGACGGACAGGTTATGACAGACGATGCGCTGACCGCCATGCGCTGCGCACTCGGCCTTATCAACCTTGATGCTTCTCAGCTTCGCGCTGCTGACATGGACGGCGACGGTGCGGTTTCAACAGCTGATGCGCTTACGATCCTGCGCCTTGCAATCTGTGCTCGCTGAAGCATCATGAATGCAAGCTTGCTGACAAAGCATTGCAGCGGACAGAGCCAACAACTGTTCTCGAAAATGCTTTGTTGCCGGCAATTATCCGAAGGACAGTGTCGGTCTTAACTATGCCCGAACAGAAAATGCAATTATCTTGATGATTGCGGTGTCCTTGGCCGCAACTCATGCGTGATTCCCAAACAGGAAGGGAAAAAAGAACGGGACGAGCCGTACCCAACATGCGGTGCGTCCTTTTCTTTATGATGCGATAAATATATAGGATATTGCAAAAAAACATGAAAAAACTCCTTGCAAGCCTGTAAGGAAAATGTTATAATATTATGCCAACACCTTGCGCCGCAGCAAGTGCGGTGCCACATGACCATAAGGAGGTGAATTAAGTGAATAAGTACGAATGTCTGTATGTTATCGTGCCTGAGCTTAATGAGGAGGAAACCAAGTCCGTAATCGAAAAGTTCAACGGTGTTATCACCGCAAACGGCGGCATGATCGAAAATGTTGATGAATGGGGCAAGCGTCGTCTTGCATACACCATCGACTACAAGACCGAAGGTTATTACGTGTATGTCGCTTTCAACGGCGCTTCCGAGCTGCCCAAGGAGCTCTCCCGTAATCTCGGCATCAACGAGAACGTCATCCGTTCTCAGATCGTCAAGCTGCTTGAGAAGAAGAGCAGCGTGAAGCCGCGCCCGGTTCGCGTCGCTCCCGTGAGCGAGGAGACCCAGGCTGAGGCCGCTCCCGCCGAGCAGGCGTAAGCGAAACATCGCCAACTGAACGAAGGCAACTTCGTGAAGCAGTAGAGGAAACAGAGTCATATGAATAAGGTTTTTCTGATCGGTAATCTGACCCGCGACCCTGAAATGAGATCTA
>OHCP01000488.1_pt1 | contig 14166 bp, 10 predicted proteins | sample 1566811 | NCBI WGS metagenome assembly OHCP01 (sample SAMEA3879591, study PRJEB24766) | human gut metagenome | biome: human-associated habitat; feature: feces | place: USA | collected 1985/1987
TCTTCAAGCTCTTTGAATACCTGCACCTGCTGAACGAATAAGACATATAAAGCACAAAACCGCTGCAGAAGTGATATGTACCCAGTTTTCTGGACACCGCTAAAAATTTGAATAATTATATTTACATCATGGATGCTTCTCTGAATTTAGAGGGAGGCATCCATTTTGTTTTAGCTTGAATTCTTTTGTTGTTATAATAATCGATGTACTCAGCTATAGCGTTTGAAAAAGATTCAAACGAAGGGTAATTTTTTTCAAATCCGTAGAACATCTCGTTTTTTAATCTGCCAAAGAAAGTTTCCATAATGCAGTTGTCATAGCAGTTACCTTTCCTAGACATTGATTGAATGATTCCGTGCTTTTGCAATTCATTCCTATAAAATGCATTCTGATATTGCCATCCTTGATCTGAGTGCATAATAAGACCTTTTACAGAAGGAAAACGTTTAAATGCCTTTTTCAGCATGTCCTTTATTTGCGCCATATCTGGATGTAGAGAAAGATTGTAAGAGATTATTTCATTGCTGTTCATATCCAAAATCGGAGAAATATAACATTTGCCCCAAGGCAGATTGAACTGCGATACATCGGTTGTCCACTTTTGCAGAGGTTTTTCGGTATTGAAATCTCGATTGATGATGTTATCAGCAACTTTACCAACATCGCCTTTATAGGAATGGTATTTTTCCTTGGGACATTTTCCAAACAATGCAAGCTGATTCATGATTCGTTGGACACGCTTGTGATTTACTCGAAAACCTCGATTCAGAAGCTCCTTATGTACGCGCCTTACACCATATCGCTTTTTGTTCTCGTTGAAGATAACAATAATTTCGGATGATAAGTCGGCATTTCGTTCGCTGACTTTATCTGTCTTGCTACGCTCGTAATAGTACGTTGAACGCGACAGTCCAATCGCATCCAGCAAATAATTCAGTTTGTAACCTTCTTCACGCAGTTTTTGGACGAGCGCAGCTTTTTCGCCTTGAGTTGCGCTGCGCATCTCTCTTCTCTCAAGGCGATCTCTTTTTTTACAATAGCAATCTCCGCTCTCAAGCGCTCATTTTCTGCTCTGAGCAGAATCATTTCTTCTCGTTCTGATGGAGTAAGTTCTGCCGGTTCTATTTTTTTCTTCATTTCAGGCTCCTTGGGTGGTCGTCCTTTTCGTTGTGCGACCAATCCCTGATACCCTTTAATTTTATAGCATCTAACCCACTGATACAAGAGTCCAGCGTTAATTCCTGCAGAAATAGCTGTTTCCTTATTTGACGCACCAGCTAATACTTTGGCTACAAGTTCATATTTCTCTTCTGCTGACCAAGTTTTTCTCTGATTTTTATGTCTTAATGCTTCTGGACCACATTTATCTTCTATCCGAACCCAAACTCGGATTGTATTGTGAAAATTTTTTTCTGTTATATCTTTAGGCGTTTCAGGCCATTTCCCTTGTCGATATAATTCTACACACTGTCTTTTGAACTTATAGCTGTATTTCATTAAAATACCCCCAATACTGGGTGTCCAGTATTGGGGGTACATATCATTTTTGCTTATTTCTCAGTCTGTACTCAGAGCAGCATTTCCGGTGCTTTCAATTTGTTTAGCAATCATGCTTTCCAGTTCCTGTGTGATCGTTGCACAGTTTGCAACACGGTAATTCCAGAAATAAGAAACACCTTCGCACTCTTCCACAGACAAATCGCTGTTGACCAAAAGCAAGCTTTCTGATGTTACGTTCAGCTTTTCGCACAGAGAAGCATATTTTCCATAATCAATGCTTCGGCTGGAGGATTTGGCTTCTACCCAGAAAAATTTTCCATTGATGGAGAACACGACATCCAGCTCATGCGTGCTCCCTACGGATGCTGTTTCTGAAAGAACCACATTGGAGCAAACCGAAACTTCTGCGCCCTGCTCCTCCTGATAGCGGTTCAGGATCTGCTGAACCTGATGCTCTACAAAAAGCTCCAGCCACTTTCCGCTCAAAAAATGCCGGACGGTTTCATTTTGTGCAAGTTCATAGACGATATTCTGCGGGTAAATCACAATGGCTGCAAAAAGTCCCATTTTGTCCCACGTCTGAGCAATCTCTGAAAGTGTGGCAAACGATTTTTTGGACGCACCCTTTGGGATACGGAACGAAAAAGAGCCGTCGCTCTGCATATGTGTTCGGATAAACTGCAAGAAATCCACCACCACCGGATCGCAAAGAGCCTCGCCTGTTTTCCATGCCATCCGCTGAACAGCAATCGGTGGGAGTTTTTCCGGCACGACCTGCTGAACGATTTTATACCCACAGCGTTCCAGATGCTCCAATGCGGTCAAAGGCTTCTGGATTTTTGCTTTGACATCGGGCTTTTCTGCTCCGGGTGTATTCTCGGCCAGATAGTTGAACTTCCATCCGTATTCCCAAGCAGGCGAACGGGTCAGTACTCCGACCGCATGAAATCCGCTGTCATGCTCTTCCATCGGAAAAGTGATCTTGTTCTTATGAATATTGATTTGGAGCGTTTTGTTTTTTAGTGCTTTCTGATAAGCGTCAAGAAAAAATTCCTTTCCCTTATACGCCAGCTCACTGGAATTATTTGCAGAAAGACCGGCATTTTTTGCCAAAGAGAGGAGCAGACAGGTCGCTTTGGGCTGCTCAAGGATGTGTTCCATCTGCGCACCGTCCGGAATATTTGCATTATCGGACTGCGACGATTCGTCTGCCGGGATCTCCTTTGCTGGTGCAGAAACCTCGGGTGTCTTTTTTGAAGCAGTCTCAGACTTTCCAGACTTGGGCAAGGGCTTTGGCTCCGTGTAAACTTCCGCAATGAATGATTCATAGGAATCGATGCACGGAAGTTTTCCAGCCGCTGCAAGTCCTACATAGATTGCAGCCGCCCGCGAGGAATCGCCATAATATTTTTTAGAATCCGCTGCGGCAGCAATATCAGAAAAGGCATTATATCTGCTCAGCTGCGCAGCCTTTTCCGGGAACTGCTTCAACGCACGGCAGTAGAGCCACTCAAAAAATGAATCCGGGTGCGGCTCTATCGGATACTCACTTCCTTCCAAAGAGTAGCGCAGCAACTTTCCATTGGTTCGCAGTCGAGTGTCCTTATGGACTTTGGATGGCGCACAGGTCAGAAGGTCAGCGAATGGCCCACCATGTTCAAATACCTTGGCGGCTTCAAAAACCGTACTGATGGGCACATCCTGCGCAACAGAATTCAGACGCAGCAGAAGACGCAGAGAAGAAACAGCCTCACCCTCCGGCTGAGCGGACGCAGAGCTGACTTCCAGAATGGAAACATCCGGGTCTGTTGTATGGACGGCATCATGGACGGCACGGATATTCTGCCGCTTGCTACCTTTTATCCATGTGAACGTCACCGGCTGTTCCTTGCAATAGGGGTAGCCGGATATGGGAAAACAAATGGTTCGTGTAGCCATGAACACCTCCAACTTTTTAGGACGAACAAGTTTATGTAATCAAGTATAGCACAATCCCGGATGTGCTGCATAGCACTATTTTCTGCTTCCGGGAATCCATCTGTGCAAAAAGTGCCGATACCACAGGCATCGGCACTCAGATCAAAAAAGCGTTTTGCAAAAATGCGCAGCCTGCATCCACCGGACGCAGAACACAAGGGGTTTGGGCACAGCCCAACAAGCATTTTGAATTTGGATTTTGAAAAATCCGATTCAAAAATCGCAAGTTGGTACCAAGTTGCACTGCTTGCGACGTAGATGTTTCCGTCAACTACTGCGTTAGAAATTTTCAGATCACTTCAACTTTGCGAGAATATCGTCTGCGCTCACACCACTGGCCAACAGCTTTTTCAGCACGTCCTCTGCTTCGGCTTTCTTTGCCGATTCCGCTGCTTTGGTTTCAGCCTTGACCTTTTTAGCCTCGATTCTGGCGATTTCCTTGTCGATAGATTTCAGCTCTGCCTTCTTGGTTTTCAGGTCGGCTTTCAGCGCATCGATATTCGCAGTGATGGATGTAATTTCGGCGGCAGCAGCTTCCTTTGCGGCCTGCTTTTCGGCAATCTGTGCAGCAAAGTCAACGGTTGCTTTTGCGGTCTTGGGCTTGTTCTTGCTTCCTTTGGGACGGGGCATAGGGGACACCTCCAATGTTTTTTGATGGTTTCAGTATAACACGCGTTTTTTGTGTTCGCAAGAGGTGCATTTTGTAGAATAAAAATATATCTATGAGTGAAACAATAAATCAATTTGGAAATATACAACGGCGTGGATCGCTAACTCGTTGGAGAATATCCCCCGCTGGTCGTAGAGTTGTTCAAAGCGTTTGGCAACGGCATCGTTTACAGTCATGGATAAAGTTCACCTCACTATGATGTTACAGAAATCCGTGCAGCTATGCATACGCATCTGCGTATGATGCAAAAGTATTTTATGATACAGAGAATGTGCAGCCGCGTAATGGCAAAGAATATATTTAATAAAAAAGTATCCTCCATAGTGATAATGGAGGAACGACGCAAAAATCGTGCACTATTACGTTATATTTAGCACATCCCCGCCCCTCATGGACACCTGATGGGAGAATATCCGGTTCATCTCCCGGCGCTTTCGGGTCAAATCAGAGTGCACATAGCGTTGCAAGGTGATGTTGGCGTTGGCGTGTCCTAACAATTCGCTGAGGGTCTTTACATCGCACCCCGCCTGCAGGCAGGTCGTTGCAAAGGTGTGGCGCAGCGCGTGCGGACGTACTTGCCGGACAGTCGCCTGTTTCAGATATGCCTTGATGCTTTTCCGGTAGCAGCGGGGCTCTGTGGGCTTAGACTCGTTGCCAGATAGAAACCATGTAGAATTACTGGCGTTTCCGTGCAGCTTTTTTAGCATCAGCAATAAATATTTCGGGATTGGAATTTCCCGGCGTGACGTGCGGGTTTTCGGCGTTTGGATGACCACCTTTGTGTGACCGTTTCCGCAGGAAATTCGGCAGACTGTCCGGTTGATTTTCAGTGTTCCAAGTTTCAGGTCAAAATCACCCCATTGCAGGCCGCAAATCTCGCCAATACGCAGCCCCAATTCCACCCCTAATAATAAGCCAATTTTGCGGGGCGTTGGGTTCTCCTGTACATACTGATAAAGCCGCTGCTGTTCCGCCGGGGAGAGGGGTACAGAAATTTTGTCGATGGCTTTTGGCAGCGCTACTTCTAGCTCCATCGGACGGATCAGGCGCAAGTGCGCGGCATATTTGCAGATACGCTGCAGCATCGAGAGGCATTCCCGGGCAGAGGAGTTCCCTAGCGGCTTGTGTGCGGCATCTATCGGTGCAATGATCTGCTGCATAGCCTGTTCCAGAAAACTTTCCTCAAGAGATGCAACTGGCACTTTACTCAAAACCGGAAGAAGATATTTGTGCAGCGTGTACGAGTAATGCGCATAGGTGGATTCTTTTACTGCATTCCGCTGGGAGTGCAGCCATACCTCAGCCAGTGCTTCAAAGGTCAGGTCGGTTCTCTTTAGATTGTAGAAGCCTGCCTCTGCTTTCTTTTGAATCAGCACACGTTTGACCTCAGCATAGACCGTGCCATAGACGTAGCCCCACTGGATTTTCCCCTCCGGTGTACGCGCTTTGATGTAGCGGCCTTCCCACCGGCCATCCTTGCGTTTGTGAATGTTTTCTCCCCGTCGTGCCATTTCTGTTTCCTCCTGCGTCTTGGACACCCTTCTGACCACTTATTCTGTCCACCTTCGTTTTTTGCTGGATTTTTCATGCAGAACTGGGCAATGTGCAAAAAACTTTCAGCTTCTGCGAGGTTTTTTCTAAGGTCAGGTGGGATGCATTTGTAAGGATTTCTATTGATTCCCAGATATAACCATGATAAAATAAGAGAAGAATTCAAACAACGATGTCGAAAGATCGGTATCCTCCATTATCACTGTGGAGGATACCCCTTTATGCGGGAAGGGGTGAACAAGGTGGCATTATGTCTGTTTGAGCACAACGAGAAAGCATATCGTGCGGCAGTCCGGATGATGGAGCAGTACGGCAAAGCTGCTATTGTTCATCCGACCGGCACCGGAAAGAGCTACATTGCGTTCAAGCTGATCGAGGACAACCCAGAGAAGGTCGTGATCTGGCTTTCTCCCAGTGAATATATCTTCAAGACCCAGTTGGAGAGCCTGAAAAGGAACGACCCGGATTTTCCGTTGGCAAATGTTCACTTTTATACCTACGCCAAACTGATGTGTTGTACGCAGGCACAGCTGGACGAAATTGCGGCGCAAAAGCCCGCCTATCTTATACTCGATGAATTCCACCGTGCCGGTGCGGAATGCTGGGGCGAAAGCACGGTGGCTTTATTAAAGTTGTGCCCGGAGGCAAAGCTTCTGGGGCTGACGGCAACAAACATCCGATATCTGGATAATAACCGCGATATGGCCGAAGAACTTTTCGATAGCCGTGTTGCGAGTGACATGACCCTTGGCGAAGCAGTCGTCAGGGGCATTTTGCCTGCCCCGAAGTATGTGACCACGGTTTATCAGTATCAGAAAGCCCTTGCAAAGTATCAGGCGCGGGTGGATAACCTGCGGGCACCGGGCATTCAGGACGTGAATCAGAAATATCTGGACGCGCTGCGCCGCGCACTGGAACAGGCAGACGGACTTGATCTTGTCTTTCAACATCATATCACGCAGACAAGTGGAAAATACATCGTATTCTGCGCAAACAAGGAGCATATGGACGAAATGATTTCCCATGTGCCGGAGTGGTTCTCTGGGGTCAACCCAGATGTGGTGGTGTACGAAGCCTACTCGGATGATCCGAATACGGACAAGGCGTTTGCGGACTTCAAGACGGATACGAGCAACCGGCTGAAACTCCTATTCTGCATCGATATGCTCAACGAGGGTGTCCATGTGGAGGGGATTTCCGGGGTCATCCTGTTCCGACCAACGATTTCGCCCATCATCTACAAGCAGCAGATCGGACGCGCCCTGACCGCCGGAGATACCGCAGCCCCATTGATTCTTGATGTAGTCAACAACTTTGAGGGCTTGACCAGCATTTCCGGTCTGCAGTCAGAACTCAACGAAGCGGTTCATCGACTGTTTGCCAATGGCGAAGGCAGCAAGATTGTGACCGAACATTTTGAGGTCATCGAGCAGGTGCATGACTGCCGGGTGCTGTTCGAGCAGCTGCAGGCGAGCCTTTCGTCCGGTTGGGAGCACTACTTCTCCGAGGCAAGCATCTACTATGCGGAACACGGCAACCTGAACATTCCGAAATTGTATACGACGCCTGGCGGTCTGAGCCTTGGCGTGTGGCTGGTCACGCAGCGTCGGGTGCGCGAGGGACAGATTCAAGGCAACTTGACTGAGCAGCAGATCGCGCGGCTGGACAGCATCGGGATGGTCTGGGGCAACCGGAAGGAAATTGCGTGGCAGCACGGATTTGAGGTTGCGAAGAAATACCACAACACCTACGGAAACCTGATGGTGCCCGGCAAATACACCGACTCGGACGGCTACCCTTTGGGACAGTGGATCATCAAGACCCGACAGCAAAAGCTGAACGGCCGCTTAAAGGAAGAACGCATCGCACAGCTGGATGAGATCGGCATGGTGTGGAACATTTTCGATGCCAAGTGGGAAAAGGCTTATGCGCTGGCAGCAGCCTACTACGAGGAAAACGGTAATCTGAACATCCCGCGTTCCTATGTAACAGCGGCTGGCGAACGGCTGGGGCAATGGGTCGCAAGCCAGCAATGGGCGTACCCGAAAGGAAAACTGACGGAGGAACAGGTCGAGCGGCTCAGCCGGATCGGGATGTACTGGGGCAATCGCAATGACCGCAAGTGGAACGAGGGGTATCAGGAGGCAAAGCGCTATTTTGATGCCCACGGCGACCTGAATGTCCCGGCAGAATATGTGTCACCGGGCGGTTACAACCTTGGAAATTGGGTCAAGCGGCAGCGGTATACCCGTCATAATCCTGAAAAAAGCTGCGCTGTTCTGACAGAGGAACGGATTGCAAAGCTTGATGCAATCGGGATGCGGTGGGAGAAAGCGGATTCGAGACCGCGCCGGTTGGAGTTGGCACAAGGACCTCATAGGGAAAGCGAAAAACTGAATGTTTCGGCTAACCACAAAACGGGGGAAGATATCGGTTTGTGTAGTTAATAACGCGACCCAAAACAGTTGCTGTAATCTGGGTCGTAAAAAGAAAATCTAAAGGAGTTATTGGAGAGGATTATGTCAAAGTTTCAGCATGATGTAATGTTGCGGATTGTAAAGATCTTGAATGTTCTGATGATCGAGCTGCCGTTTGCGGCCTGCTGGTTCCTGTACTACTCGCACCAGACCTATGCAAATCTGGAATGGAAGGGTCATTTTGCGATTTTAGGCCTGTTTTTTATCCTGTACATTGTACTCGGTAAAATCTACGATGCGTTCTGGATGTCGATGCAGCGGGTCTCAGAACTGGTGTACGGACAGATCCTTGGCGCTATGGCAACCGATGGTATTTTGTACATCGTGATCTGCCTGATGTCCGCAAAGCTCTGCAACCTGTTGCCGGGTATTGCGGCAATCGTGGGACAGCTGGTGATGGCCGCGATCTGGGCATCCTGCGCACATAAATGGTATTACACGACCTTTCCGCCGCAGAAGACCGCAGTCGTCTACGATGTGCGTCATGGTATGGAAAAGCTCATCAACGAGTACGGTCTGAGCCAGAAATACGATGTGCAGGTCACCCTGAGCGTGTCGGAGTGCTTGGCAGACCTGAGCATTCTGGACGGTATGGAGACGGTTTTTGTGAGCGGCGTCCACAGCCATGAGCGAAACATTATCCTGAAGCACTGCGTAGGGAAGGGCATCAATATGTTCGTCATCCCTCGCGTTGGCGATGTTATCATGAGCGGCGCATGGCCGATGCATATGTTCCATCTGCCGATGCTGCGCGTCGGTCGTTATATGGCAAGCCCGGAGTTCCTGTTCGTTAAGCGTGCGATGGATATTGTGATTTCGCTGTTGGCGCTAGTGGTTCTGAGCCCGGTGTTATTGGTTACTGCTATTGCAGTCAAGTCAGATGGTGGTCCTGCCTTCTACAAGCAGGTGCGCCTGACCAAGGACGGCAAGCAGTTTGAGATTTTGAAGTTCCGCTCCATGCGCGTGGATGCAGAAAAGGATGGCGTGGCACGTCTCTCCACCGGCGACAAGGATGACCGTATTACAAAGGTCGGTCACATTATCCGCGCCTGCCGCTTGGACGAACTGCCTCAGTTGCTGAACATCCTGAAGGGTGATTTGTCTGTTGTGGGCCCCCGTCCGGAGCGCCCGGAGATCGCCGCACAGTACTGCGAGGAGATGCCGGAGTTTGCGCTACGCTTGCAGGCTAAGGCTGGTCTGACCGGCTATGCACAGGTATATGGCAAATACAATACCACCCCCTACGATAAGCTGCAAATGGATTTGATGTATATTGCGCATCCCAGCCTGATCGAGGATTTGAAAATCATGCTGGCGACCGTGAAGATCCTGTTTATGCCTGAAAGCACCGAGGGAGTTTCCGAGGGCCAAACTACTGCTATGAGTGGAGAAAATCGCTAAATATCGATGCTTTTGTACATTTTCGACTGCTAAAAATTGGTGGTAATTCCAGAGTGGAATCGGGCATAAATGCGGCTCTTACAGTAGCGTCAAGCTAAAAAGTTGGCAAAATGCTCTATATGAAGCTGAAATACCGCATTTAGTAGTGCAAAATGCCGAGAACTCAAGCGTGAGAGAGGGAAAAATGAGGCTGAATTGAGGCTTTTACGCCCTCAAAGAGCACTTTTATGGATGCGACCGTAGCTCGTGGGTTTATGTCTGATTGCACTGTGAGGGGATGTACCGAGATTGCGGTGACTTTTACATAGCGGTTTCGGGACTTGACGATGATAACATCATCTGCGATTTCATCCCGGTCTTGGAGATAACAGGTTGGTACTGATGATCTTATGCTCATTCGTCTAGGGTAATCCGGCATAAACAAGGAAGCTACGATGGCGTGGATGAGTGGAACCCGGAATAAACACATGAGCTACCGTGGCATGGGTGAGTACTATCAGGACTAAAGACAGCAGTTACCGTAGCGTGTGTTGGTGCTATCAGGACTAAAGACAGCGGTTGCCGTAGCGTGAATTTTCCGTAGCAGCGTTTATTGTGGCGGTGCAAGACATAGCGGCAGTGTGTAGATCACACTGCTGAGGACGATTAGTAGAGCTTTATAAGGAATAAACGGCTCAGACTCTTGGAGAATGAGTCTGGGCTGTAATCTTTGATATGCAAAAATGGCAGCACCGACTGCTGCTGCACTATAAAACATTTTTAAAGGTGAGGAAAATGTGTAACAAAAAGGCTGTTATTATTGGCGGAAGCAATGGAATCGGATTGGCAATTAGTAAGAAGTTGCTTGATTGCGGATATGATTTGGAGATTTGTGATCGCATACCACCCGAGGAGGGGGTACTCGAAGAAACAAAGGTGGCGTATCACTTTTGCGACTTGATGGATTTTGATGAGGATTTGTATCAGAAGCTTGCACAGGATCAGGATGTTGAACTTCTGATGGTTACAGCGGGAATTGGACGAATCGCAGATTTTCAATATCATCACATCGCAGAAATCGACAAAATGCTGACGGTGGATGCTGTGAGCACCATTAAGATTTTCCGTATTTTCTACGAGAGAATCCTAGGCAAAAAAGATTTCTACGCAGGCGTGATGGGAAGTATCTCGGGTTGGATGTCCTCACCTAGCGCATCGGTTTATGCTGCGGCGAAGGCGGCGACTGTCCGATTTGTAGAATCGGTAAATATTGAACTAGAGGCATACGGCTCAGCAAATCGTATTCTTGATGTTTCACCGGCATCGTTCAGGGGAAGTAGATTTTACGGTGGTAAAAACGACTTGACAGAAACAGAGTCGCTTGCAAGAGATATTGTAAGACACCTTTTTGCCCGTGATGTTCGATTTATTCCGAATTATGAGGAAACATTCAAGGGCGTTCTTGAACGGTATCATAATGATCCGCATGAATACGGGCTACACAGTTATCAGTATAAGAAGGAGTCCGGAAGGCTTGATAACACAAAAAGGGTGAAAATTGGGTACCTTTCTGGGACATTTGACCTTTTTCATGTGGGGCATCTTAACCTGCTTAAGCGTGCAAAAGAACAGTGCGACTATTTAATCGTAGGTGTACACGGCAGCGGTGCATGGAAAGGTAAAGAAACATTTATTCCACTTGAGGAGCGTAAAGCAATTGTCGGTGCCTGTAAATATGTGGACAAGGTAGTGGATTCCTGCAAGGAGGATTCGGATGCATGGGATCTATGGCATTACGATCGCCTATTTGTGGGTTCTGATTATAAGGGAACGGAACGCTTCAATCGTTATGAGGCGTACTTTAAGGATAAGGGTGTAGATATTGTCTATTTCCCGTATACAAAGAGTACGAGCAGCACACAAATTAGAAAAAAGATTACTGAAAATGCTGCACGATAATTGATTTTAGGACAATGATATAGAAGAGGCTGGAGTCATGAGAGATAGACTGATTTACATTTTGAAACATAACAAGCTCATTCAGAAGCTGTATGTTGTAATTATGAGCTTTGTTTTCAAAGTATGTGGTACGTTCCTAAAAACGGATGACAAACTGGTTCTCTTTGTCTCTTTTATGGGTAAAAACTTCAATGATAGTCCAAAGGTTCTGTATGACTATATGCAGTCTCACCCTGAGTACAAGGGCTATCGCTGTGTTTGGGCATTTGAACATCCTGAAAACTTTTCAGAGTTGGAGACTGTAAAGATTGATACCCCTGCGTACTTCAAGATGGCGCTGAAGGCTAAATACTGGATTACCAATACAAATATTGAGCGCGGTCTGAAGTTTAAGAAAAAAGGCCAAGTCTATTTGAATACATGGCACGGAATTGCTCTAAAGTATATCGGTAATGACTGCCCCGGTCGTAAGGATTATAACTTTGATACGCTGGACTACCTCACGGTTTCTGGTGACTATGATGAGCGCGTATTTAAGAGCGCATTCAATGCGAGGGAGTCCAGCTATCTTCGTTGTGGTATGCCGCGCAATGAAGAATTGTGGCTTGCGGATGAGAATAAAAAGGCAGCAATGCGCAAGAAGTTCGGCATCCCGGAAAGCAAAAAGGTCATCCTTTATGCACCGACTTGGCGCGAGTCTACGGATGGCGGCAAGTCCTATGCAATCAAACCTCCGATCCATTTTCATGAGTGGGAGAAGGAACTGGGTAATGAGTATGTTGTCCTTTTCCGTGCCCATCATCAGACGACCAAGGTGCTCGGTGTTGAGTATAACGACTTTGTCCGTAACGCATCCGATTATCCGGCGGTCAATGACCTGATGATTGCAGCGGACATCCTGATTACGGACTATTCGGCTATCGCATTTGATTACTCGATTTTGTGCCGCCCGATTTTCTGCTATGCATACGATTATGACAGTTATCTTGCAGAGCGTGGCACTTATTTTGCAGTAGACGAAAAGTACCCCAATAAGAGTTGCCGGACCGAAAGCGAATTGTTGCAGCGAATCAAGAATGTAGATTACGTTTCGGAATGTGCTAACACCAAACGATTCCGTGATGAGTTCGTTCAGTATGGTGTAGGTGCGACTGAGATGTGTATTAAAAAGGTGTTTGGAGATTAAGATGAAAATTATGATCAATTCTGGCCGCATCTCTCCGTTTTTTACAACGAGACTGCAGCTGTTAAATAAAATCAAGGATAGCGGTTACGATGTTACGTTGGGCGGTTTTGATACCTCCTGCATTGAAAAATGCCAGAACTGGGGTGCTGAATTTGCAGAAATCCCTTTTGCTCGTGCCGGAATGAATCCCATTCAGGATGCTAAGACGCTGAGAGCATATTATCGTGTGATGAAAGAAGGACAATTCGATATTGTTCACAGCTATACGGCAAAGCCCAATATTTATGGCTCAATTGCAGCAAAGTGGGCGGGCATCAAGAAAATTTACCCTACGGTGAACGGGCTTGGTTACGCTTTTACTGGAAATAGTACCAAAAACAAAATGGTCAGAGCAGTAATTTGTGTGCTGTATAAATGGGCGTTTTCTGGTGCAACAAAGGTGTTTTTCCAGAACAACGATGATGCGGCAGAATTGGTTCGGCGCGGCGTTCTTCCGCAGGAAAAGTGTGTGGTGATTGCTGGTTCTGGAATTGATTTGAAAGCCTTTCCTTACAGTGAAATCTATCAGGTAAACACGTTTTTTCTTGCCACAAGACTACTGATTACAAAAGGCGTTCGTACTTATTTTGAAGCGGCCAAAATCGTAAAAGAAAAACACCCGGAGGCAAAGTTCTATCTGGCGGGCTCTCTTGACCCAAATCCGGATGGCATTAAAAAGGATGAACTTGACCAGTATGTGCAAGATGGCACGGTGGAGTACCTTGGTGTGGTGAAAGACATGTCGGCGGCTTTGAAGGAATATGCAGTTTTCGTTCTTCCTTCTTATTACCGGGAAGGCGTTCCTCATGCCATTTTGGAAGCAATGAGCATTGGCCGAGCAATCGTCACGACTGATGCGCCCGGATGCAAAGAAACTGTCAACGGTAAAAACGGCTTTTTGATTGAACCTCGCAACAGTGAGCAGCTGGCAGAAAAAATGATTTGGATGCTCGATCATCCATCGGAAGTAAAGCGGATGGGTGCGGAAAGCCGTAAATACGCAGAAGAAAAATTTGATGTTGAGATAGTTAATCGAGTAATGCTGGAAACGATGGGAATCAAATGAAAGATGAGAAGAAAATCCTGTTTGTCTCAGGAAGTTTGAATCGTGGCGGAGCACAGCGAGTTATTACCCTGCTGGCAAATGATTATGCACAGCGTGGCTGGTCTGTACACATTATCGTGATGATGAATGCCGAGGTTGGGTATGAATTGAACCCGGCAATCAAAATTCATGATTTTGTTCGCCATGGTAATCAACTAAAAAATGCAGGGAAGTGGATTGGGGAAATCCGCCAGTGTCTGAAAGAAGAACACCCAGATGTTATCGTGTCCTTTGCCGGACGCATCAATATGATAACGATGCTGGCGGCAAGAGGACTGAATATTCCAGTGCTGGTTTCAGAGCGGAATGATCCAGCACAAGA
>OHCP01000493.1_pt1 | contig 14011 bp, 16 predicted proteins | sample 1566811 | NCBI WGS metagenome assembly OHCP01 (sample SAMEA3879591, study PRJEB24766) | human gut metagenome | biome: human-associated habitat; feature: feces | place: USA | collected 1985/1987
TTATGAAGACAGGTTCTAAAAGTAAACTTGCGGAGGTAAATAATATGTCATCTGAAAAAGCTCTTGTACTTTCAAGCGGAGGTGTTGACAGCACCACACTGCTGGCTATGGCGTGCCACAGATACGGCAAGGAAAATGTGGTGGCTTTGTCTATATATTACGGTCAGAAGCACAAAAAGGAAATGGAAGCTTCGGACAATGTTGCAAAATATTACGGTGTTGAACATATAAAGCTTGACCTTTCAACTATTTTCAGGTATTCCGACTGTTCGCTGCTGGCAAACTCCGATGTGGAGATACCCCACGAGTCATATGCTGACCAGCTCAAAAAGACCGATGGTTCTCCCGTTTCCACCTATGTTCCTTTCAGAAACGGACTTTTCCTTTCCACAGCCGCAAGTGTAGCGCTTTCCAAGGGCTGCACTCTGCTGATGTACGGCGCACATGCCGATGATGCCGCAGGCAACGCATATCCCGACTGCTCTATGGCATTTGTTGAGGCTATGAACACTGCCATTTATGAGGGCAGCGGAAAGCAGCTGAGAATTGAAGCTCCCTTTGCGGGAATGAACAAGGCGGCAGTTGTTGCCGAGGGCAAGAAGCTTGGTGTGCCTTATGAAATGACATGGAGCTGCTATGAGGGCGGCGACGAGCCATGCAAGGTATGCGGAACCTGCCGTGACCGCCGTGCGGCCTTTCTTGCAAACGGAATTGATCTGTACTGATAAAAGCAGGTGATGATATGAACACCGTCTGCATGATGATAAAAAAGCAGACTGTCCCCAATTTCATAAATCTTGAAACAATGCTCATGACCGCAGCGCCCTTGTCTGCGGCGCTCCCGCATGGAGATATGCCTATCATATGATACATTCGGCGGATAAGTGGTTCATTGACCCCTTTGACTTCACCGAGCCGCAGTTTCACGAGGAGGGCATGGACAATCCCGATAACCCCTGCGAGGCGGAACTGAGCGATGAGCTGCTTCTGGATTATGCGGCTCATGTCCGTGACAAGACCCTTGCGTATCTGGACAGCCTTGATGATACCATGCTGAATGAGTGCCCGAAGAACTGTCCTTACACCCGTTTGGAGCTGATACTTATGCAGTTTCGGCATCTGTCAGTGCATATAGGCATGATAAACGGGCTTACTATAGAAAAAACAGGCAGATTCCCCTTGTTTGTGGGTGCGGACGGCTTTGATAAGCTGGAAAAAGGGCTATTTGACGAATAAAGGAGAATTGCGATGAGCAAATTCAGAACTGTTGTATCAGTAATAATTATGATAATTGCAGGCTTCGTTGGCTTTATTGCAGGTGCTTTCCTTAATGACGCTATGGGCGGAGCAATACTTTTTTCAATGATATCGGGTATCGCCTGCATAATCTATACTTTGGATAATCCCCGAAAATAAACCTTGAAAGGGCAGGATCATACAATGGAAAGAATAAACGTATTTGAAAACGGCATTCATATGACCCTTGAGATAACAGACAAAGATCAGCTGAAGCTTCTGCATTTCGGCGCAGAGCCTTTTGACGAAAGTAAGATAAAGGCAAAGGACTATGATAATGCCTTTAATCTTACCGAGATATCACTCTCGGGCTTTGACCGTCCCTATGAGCGCCACGGAATAAAGTACATAGTCACCGCTCCAGGCTATCGCATGAAATATCACGACAGGAAAGATTACAGAAACGACCTTGGCAGGGTGCTTGAATTTGTTACCCGTGACGAGGAGACGGACGTTTTTGTTACCGTGAAAATTCAGTTTTACGACGGCATTTCCGTTGCCCGCTTTGTTACCGAGGTGGAGAACAGGGGAGCGGAGGAACAGACCTTGGAGTATGTTTCCCTTTTCAATTACACAGGCATTGAAAAGGAGGGACTTCTTCCCCGTGACGAAAAAATGCTGGTAAAGGTACCTCACAACTCATGGCAGCGTGAGATGGACTGGCAGACCTATACTCTCCCTCAGCTGGGTCTGGGTCAGTCTCAGAAAACAAGCGAGCAGCGCTCCTCAAAGGCTGCAAACTTCACCAACACGGGCAACTGGTCAACCAAGGAATACCTGCCTATGGGATATATCGAGAACACCGAGACAGGCACCTCACTCTTTTTTCAGATAGAGCACAACGGCTCATGGCACTGGGAAATATCCGACCAGTCTGCACATATGTACCTTGCTCTCAGCGGCCCCAACGAGCAGCAGTCCCACTGGTTCAAGACACTTAAAACAGGGGACAGGTTCACCACCGTTCCTGCGGCTGTGGGCGTTTCCCACGGTTTTGACAGCAGCATGGCTGAGCTTACCCGCTACCGCCGAATGATACGCCGCAAAAACAAGGATAACGAGAGCCTTGCCATCATCTTCAACGACTATATGAACTGCCTTTGGGGCGACCCTACTGCGGAAAAGGAATATCCCCTTATTGACGCCGCTGCGGAGGCAGGCTGCGAGTATTTCTGCATTGACGCAGGTTGGTACAGCGCAGGCATATGGTGGGATAACGTTGGCGAGTGGCAGGAGTCCCGTGAGCGCTTCCCTGAGGGCATGAAAAAGGTTACGGACTATATCCGCTCCAAGGGGCTTATCCCGGGTGTGTGGCTGGAAATAGAGGTCATGGGCATCAACTGCCCCAAGGCAAAGAATGTTCCCGATGACTGGTTCTTTATGCGCCACGGCAAAAAGGTATATGACCGCTCACGCTATCAGCTGGATTTCAGAAATCCCGAGGTTGTCGCTCATGCCGACGAGGTTATCGACAGGCTGGTTCGTGACTACGGCGTGGGATATATCAAGATGGACTACAACATAGAGCCTGGCATAGGCACTGAGATAAACGCCGAAAGCGTGGGAGACGGACTTTTACAGCACGAGCGTGCATACCTCTCATGGCTTGACCGTGTATTTGAAAGATATCCCGATCTTATCATAGAAAACTGTTCCAGCGGCGGCATGAGGATAGACTATGCAATGCTCCAAAGGCATTCTATCCAGTCAACCTCCGACCAGGACGACTACAGAATGTATGCCACCATTGCCGCAAACTCTCCCACAGGACTTTGCCCCGAGCAGTCTGCAATATGGAGCTATCCTCTTACCGAGGGCGACAGGGAAGAGGTGGTGTTCAACATGGTAAACGCCATGCTGCTGAGAATACACCAGAGCGGACATCTTGTATATATCAGCGACGAGCGCAAGGCTCTTGTAAAGGAAGCACTGGACTGCTACAAGGATATCCGTGGGGATATAAAGACCGCCGTGCCTTTCTGGTGTCTTGGACTTTCGGAGTTCTCCGACCCATGGGTATCGCTGGGACTTAAATGCGAAAACAAGCTTTATCTTGCCCTCTGGAGACGAAACAGCGAAAAGAGCAGCATAGTCCTTGACCTGGCAAAATATACCGATGGCAGAGGTGGAGAAGCAAAGCTTATTTATCCCTCTTTCGGTGAGTGTGAGTTTGAGTACAACTCCGAGCTTTCCCGCCTTACAGTGAATATGCCCCGTGAATATTCCGCAAGGCTTTTTGAGATAGAGCTTGACTGAAAGGTGTGATCATATGAGAAGATCAGACCGTGAAATAACTTTCATAGAGGAAAAGCTTGCCGTAATCGAAAAAAACAAGGTAATGCGCCTTGCCATGGTCGATAACGACAGACCCTATGTTGTGCCACTGAACTATGGATATACCTATGAAAACGGCACACTTACCCTTTATTTCCACTGCGCCGCTGAGGGCAGGAAAATAGATATCCTGAAAACCAATTCAGATGTGTGCTTTGAGATGGACGGCGAGCATAAGCTTATTGAGGGAAAAATCGACTGCGCCTATGGATACAGCTTTGAAAGCGTCATAGGCAGCGGAAAGTGTGAGTTCATCACCGATGTCGGTGAAAAAATAAATGCTCTGACCCAGCTTATGAAGCACCAGACAGGTGTGGACAGAAAATATGAGTTTGCCGAAAGCATGGTCGAAAAAATATGCGTCTGCAAGATAACGGCGGACGAATTTACGGCAAAAGCAAGAAAATAAAAAAGTCGGACTGCTGCACACTGCAACAGTCCGATTTTTATATATTTACTCAGAACATAATTACGCTATAAGCGACATTATAATGCTGTCAATGGCGCTGTATTCATCTTCGGTAAGGTCATAGCTGAAAAGGCTGCCGTCGGTCAGCAAGAAGCAGATGTAGCTGCTGCCAATGTAGATACGCAGAGAATTTCCCTGATCGTCTGCCAGATCTACAATGTATCTGCTATCGGACGGAACTGCTGTTACTGCCGATGCTGTCTGGTCTTCGGTGTAGATGTAAAGCTCTTTTTCAAGGCTGTCCAGATCCTTTATGCCTCTTACCTTTCGGGAGGAGTAGGAGGTCACGCTGCCGTTTTCATCGTCATATCCGCTGACAGAGGGGATTATCACTGCTGAGGAAGAGGCTGCCTTAAAGCCGCTTACTGCTTCCTTGGCGGAGAAGTTTTCTGCCCTTGAAAAATCGGATACCAAAGCTGCGCCCATATCGTCGCTGCTGCCGCTGACACCTTCGCCTGCTTCGGGAAGCGAGGGGGATAATTCACTGTCGTCCTCAGTCTCATCTTCGCTGTCGTTGATATCGGAACCTGTGTAACTGCCTGCGGGGGGAGTGTATTCTGCGCTTTCCAGCTCAAGCTCTTCTTCGGCAGCTTCTTCAGGCTCGGCTTCCTGAGCTACGGCATGTGTTTCAGCGGGTGGCTGAGGCACGGGTTCAGCCTTTTTGGCAGGTTCGGACACCTGTGCGTCATGGAACTCGCCGACAACGCTTGCTGCTGTTGTAACGGGAGCTTCAAAAACAGCTATAGATGCTTCGGTAACTTCGGAAGCAGTCTCGTCATGTACGGGTTCGGTAAAATCGGGTATGGGAATGCTGTCTGCACTTGCGATGCTATATTCGTCAACTGATGCTGCCTCGGGAATGTCTGCTTCGGGAATGTCTGCTTCGGGTGCTTCCTGAACGGGAGCCTCTTCTGCGGGGATATCTGCGGTTGTTTCCAAAGCCTGAGTTTCTATTGTGTCTGTAACGATAACTGCGGGGTCTGAATCCTTGTCAAAAACACCTGTCCTGTTGAGCGAGAAAGCAACGGCTACGCAGGCTGCTGCGGCAGCTATTACCGATAAGCTTCTGTAAAGCCTGATATGACTGCGCTTCGGAGCATTTTCCGAGTCTCTCAGCTCTATCATCATTTTCTCGGTCCGCTCCTTGAAATCAGGGGAGATCTTCATTTTCTCCACAGCGGACTTGTATTTATTAGAAAAATCTGACATATTAAAAATCATCTCCCAGCTTTTTCTTTAAAAGCTCACGCCCTCGTGCCAGCTGAGTGCCCACGGTGGCTGAACTGATATGTTTTGCGGCGGCTATCTCCTGGATACTCAGTCCGCTGTAATAAAACAGGTGGATCACTGTGCGGTATTTTTCGGGAAGACTGTTCACAGCTTCCAGAACCGCACGCTTGGTATCATCGAGACCGCTGTCCTCCGTCTGTAATGCGGAGTCTGACAAATTATCCTCTAAAGGTACTGTTTTACTGACCCAGCCTGATTTCAGGTGATTTTTGCACTTGTTCACCGCCGTTCGCAGCAGCCATGCCTTTTCATGGTTGTTGTCCGTAAAGGCGGGCTTTCGTCTGATAAGCTCAAGAAAAACGTCCTGAGCGATATCCTCGGCATCGTGCATAGTTTTCACATATGAATAACACAGCCTGATTATCAGGTCGGAGTAGGTATCAAGCACATATCGGATGTATTCGTCATCAAAGGTACCGTTTGAACCCGAATACATTGTTCCCGTTTTCCTCCTTATTCAGATTTTTGAGGTATGCAGATAGTCTGCACAAGTGCTTCTATATTATAAACAATTCAGAAGCACGATATTTTTCATTTCATACAAAAAATATTATATCAGATACAGGAAATTTTTGCAAGGGCTTGATTTATTTCACCTCCGAGCGTGCATTTGAAAGTACTTTCATAATATAAATCCTTGAAGGGAGTGATTTGTCTCATTTTTATAAAAAAACGGGGGCAATTTTTTTGATTGCCCCCGTTGGATATTATATTCGCAGAATTACTTTACAGCTTCAAGAAGCTCAGCTGTCTTGTCAGTCTTTTCCCAAGCAACGCCCAGATCCTCACGGCCCATGTGACCGTATGCAGCCAGCTGTCTGTACTGAGGACGGCGGAGGTCAAGGTTCTTGATGATAGCAGCGGGACGAAGGTCAAATACCTTGTGAACAGCCTCGCTGAGCTTGTCATCGGAAACCTTTCCTGTACCGAAGGTATCGACCATTACGGAAACAGGCTTTGCAACGCCGATAGCATATGCAAGCTCTACCTCGCACTTATCGGCAAGACCTGCGGCAACGATGTTCTTTGCAACATATCTTGCAGCATAAGCGGCACTTCTGTCAACCTTTGTGGGGTCCTTTCCGGAGAAAGCTCCACCGCCGTGACGTGCATATCCGCCGTAGGTGTCAACGATTATCTTTCTTCCTGTCAGGCCGCTGTCGCCCTGAGGGCCGCCGATAACGAATCTGCCTGTGGGATTTACGAAATACTTAGTGTCAACAAGCAGCTCAGCGGGGATAATGGGCTTGATGACCTTTTCGATGATATCTTCTCTTATCTTGTCAAGAGATACCTCGGGAGCGTGCTGAGAGGATACAACAACAGTATCAACTCTTACGGGCTTGCCGTCATCGTATTCAACTGTTACCTGAGTCTTTCCGTCGGGACGGAGGTAGGGGAGAACGCCCGTCTTTCTTACCTCGGTCAGCTTCTTTGCAAGCTTATGAGCAAGAGAGATGGGCATAGGCATAAGCTCGGGAGTTTCGTTGCACGCATAGCCGAACATCATTCCCTGATCGCCTGCGCCTGTCTCGTTGTCATCGTGAACATTGCTGTCACGGTACTCGAGAGCCTCGTTAACGCCCATTGCGATATCGGGGGACTGCTCGTTTATGGAAGTGATAACGGAGCAGGTGTGACCGTCAAAGCCGTACTTTGCACGGTCGTAGCCGATGTCGATAACTACCTGTCTTACGATCTTGGGGATATCAACGTAGCAGCTTGTGGAGATCTCACCCATGCACATTACGAGGCCTGTGGTGGTAGTGGTTTCGCAGGCAACTCTTCCCATTGGGTCCTCTGCCAGTATAGCGTCAAGAACAGCGTCAGAGATCTGGTCGCAGATCTTATCGGGATGTCCTTCTGTAACTGATTCTGATGTAAAAAGATACTTTGACATTTAAAATCCTCCTATTTTGGCTTTTATAATTTTCGGAAACTTCTTCCGCCTATTAACGTTAGCATTATTTTTCATCAAAAAAGCGCCTGTGAAAAGCTTCACAAGCGCCTTATCATTTCGATTCTGATTTTTTCAATGTGATGAAAAAAATCCTCATCTCTCGGAATTCTCCGCAGGAATTAGCACCTTTTTCGTTATATCCCGAAGGATAAACAATCAGGTTGCCGGGCTTCACAGGTCCAGTACCTCCGCCGCTCTTGATAAGGCATTATCATTATAGCATATAGTTCAGTCAATGTCAAGGGGTTACAGAAAATAACAATTATCAAATATGTTACGAAAAAATCCGCTCCTGAAATTATCAGAAGCGGATATAGCTTAGTGAGGGATAATGCTCAGGAGAACGCCCGCTGCAACTGCGGAGCCGATAACACCTGCAACATTTGGTCCCATAGCGTGCATGAGCAGGAAGTTTGTGGGGTCTGCTTCTGCGCCGACCTTCTGGGACTGTCTTGCAGCCATAGGAACGGCAGAAACGCCTGCGGAACCGATAAGGGGATTTACCTTGCCCTTTGTAACAAGGCACATGAGCTTTCCGAAGAGTACGCCGGAAGCAGTACCAACGCCGAATGCTATTACGCCAAGAAGGATTACCTTCAGGAATGCAACGGATATTACCTTTTCGGCAACGGTAGTTGCACCAACGGAAACGCCAAGGAAAATTGTGATAATGTTCATCAGTTCGTTCTGAGCAGTCTTTGTGATACGATCAACAACGCCGCTCTCCTTGAACAGGTTGCCCAGCATCAGCATACCTACCAGAGGAGCTGCGGAGGGAACCAGAAGTGCAATAATAATTGTAACTGCAATGGGGAAGATTATTTTTTCGGTCTTGGAGACCTGTCTGAGCTGAGTCATTCTTACAAGACGCTCTTTCTTTGTGGTGAGCAGTCTCATTATAGGAGGCTGGATAAGGGGAACCAGAGCCATGTAGGTGTATGCCGCAAGGGCGATAGTTCCGACTTCTACCTGATATCCGCCTGATTTCAGCAGAAGGCTGGATACGTAAATGGAAGTAGGACCGTCCGCACCGCCGATGATAGCGATGGAGCCTGCCTCGTTAGCATTGAAGCCCAGAGCAGCCGCACCTATAAAGGTGAGGAAGATACCTGCCTGAGCGGCAGCGCCCAGAAGGAAGCTCTTGGGGTTTGCAATAAGGGGAGCAAAGTCGGTCATACATCCGATGCCGAGGAAAATAAGCGCAGGATATATCTGCAGCTTAACGCCCAGATACAGCATATCAAGCAATCCGCCGTTATGAAGTATATCGCCGAAATTCAGCTCGTGGCCTGCGTCGATATTCCACAGCTCGGGGTGATAAAGACCTGTGTTGGGAAGGTTTGTAAGGAGCATACCGAATGCAATGGGGAGCAGCAGCAGAGGCTCGAACTTGTGCCTGATGGCAAGGTACATGAACACAAATGAAATAAGTATCATTACCACATTCTGCCAGCCAAGAACGGCAAGACCTGACTGTGCTGCCAGATCCTTTATGGTATCAATAAAAAGAGAAAACATACAGACATCCTTTCTTCAGAAGATCACGCTTAAAAAGCACGTGTACTTTCGCCTGCGGCAGCTCTTGCCCAGGCATTTGAACGCTTGGAGACAGCCGAGCGCTTTATGCTGTGTATTCTGAGAGGAGTACCGTATTCCTCACTCATGGCAGCCACTGCTGCGGCAATGACGGCGAGAACTTCGCTTTCGTCATCAGCGGCGGGTGCAGCTGTTATATTGACGGGTGCGGGCTTGCTGCTTTCAGCGGCAGGAGCTTTCTTAGCATTTCCACCTGATTTTTTTGCGCTTAATTTGTCGAAGATCTTACCCATTATCCATACAAGGAAGATAAGAATGATAAGAGCAGCGAAAACTATTGCCAGACCTGAGATAACTACAGCTCCGACATAACTCCACTCCATCTGCATATTATTTCATCCTTTCTGTGAAAGCGAGAACACGCTTTCAAAATAAATACTTATCTTATTATACAATATTTGACTTAAAAATGCAAGAATTTTTTGGCTGATTTGATTTCATTATTTTTAACATATAAAAAATTTTTTGAAATCATCACCTGTTACCCAACTGCATAAAAGTGATATATATTGTAGTATGTGCATATTTATATCAAGGACGAAAATTTTCGGAGATATTTCAGAAGAAATTTCTGTACAGCTGTGTGCATGAGGAAGCGGCGACACGCCGAAACAAATGAAAAGGCTTTGATAAAATAAAAGTTACCGAGCTGCAGATGAAAATATTATTGCAGTGTATCCCAACGAATTGGCAGCGGCAACACGCCAAAACTCACGAAAAGGCTTAAAGGAAATATGAGTTACCGAGCTGCAAACTAAAAATTTATTGCTGTATATTCCAGCGAGCTGGCAGCAGCGACACGCTGCTTGACTTTTAGGGAGAAAAAAGGTAAAATATCAGTAGAAATAAAATATAAGCAAAGATCTTTTCGGAGGTAATTATTATGTCATTTAAAGAAGTATCGGTTTCCGACCTTTCCTTCAATCCCTTTACCAAGATAGGAAAGGAGTGGATGCTCATTACATCGGGCGATGAAAATAAGTGGAATACCATGACAGCCTCATGGGGATTTGTAGGCGTTATGTGGAATAAGAACGTTATTGAGACGGTTATCCGCCCCACACGCTACACCATTGAATTTGTGGAGAAGAATGACCTTTTCACCGTAAGCTTTTTCGACGAGGAATACCGCAAGGCGCTACAGTTCTGCGGCGCTCATTCGGGAAGAGACTGCGACAAGGCAAAGGAAACAGGTCTTACACCAATTTTCACCGACGGTACAACAGCCTTTGCCGAGGCTTCCATGTACTTTGTCTGCCGCAAGCTTTACGCACAGGATATGGATATCTCACTGCTTGACAAGGAGTGCCATAAGTGGTACGAAAAGGACGCAGTGCATAAGGCGTTCATCGGCGAGATAGTTAAGGCATACGTAAAAGAGTAAACTTATGACCCTGTACAGCTGTGCAGGGTCATTTTGTCTGCAAAGAGCATTACGGTTCTGTGCATTTTACAAATTCACATTTCTCAGGGTCAAGATTTGGGTGTGTTTTCAGATACCGCCTTACATATGTCAGCGAGTAGAATTTTTTTGCCAGCCCCTTGTTTACCACCAGAAGCTTGCTGCTGTAAACAAACTTCTTTTCTCCGTCAACGTCCACCTGAATGATATAATACATATTATGTCTGCCTTTCTAAATATATTATGTAGATTATACCATTTTGCTGTCTGATTTGCAATGAAAAGCGTCCTATTGGCCGATTATTGGCACTAAAAGAGTTAAAGGGCGTTAATTTTTCATAAATTTCCTATAATATGAACATTTTAAAAATAAAAAAGAAAAGCCCCGATTAGCGTCGGGGCTTTGGCATATGCGGACAGGCCGCACAGCCTTAAATAAAACAAGGAAGATTACGAGTTGTTCTGCTGTCTGCATCAGCAAAACGAGGATATATCAAAATTCCAAAAGTGGAATATGATGTCTTAAACTTCGGGGAGACCAAATTCAAATCCCTCCGCACGGATATTGTCTATCACTTCGGGGAGAATCTGGCAGTTGGTCTTGGAAACGCTGTGGAGAAGATAAATTGCGCCCTTGTGAGCCGCTCCCGATACTCTTTCAAGGCTCTGCACCCTGTCAGGCTGGTCGTTTACGTTCCAGTCACAGTATGCAAAGCTCCAGACAAGCGTTTTGTATCCGCAGCTTTGTACCTGAGCCAGCGCTTTTTCCGAATACTCGCCGCAGGGCGGTCGGAAATACTTCATCTCATAGCCGTAGGTTTCCTTAACATAATCATGGAGCGACATTATCTCTTCCCGTGTCTCCTCATCGGAAAGCTTTGGGAGGGAAGCATGTTTCATGCCGTGGTTGCCGATGATGTGCCCCTCATCGATCATTCGCTGCACAAGCTCCTTGTTCCTCTTGGCGTAGTCACCGGTGAGGAAGAAAACCGCCTTGACGTTTTTCTCTTTCAGAGTGTCAAGTATTGGCGCTGTGAAGCCGTTTTCATAGCCCTGATCGAATGTCAGGCATATCTTGTCGCCGTCGGTAACGGCATATGCACTATAGCTGCCGAACTGTTCATTGAACATCATTGCACCAACGGGGCAGTTATTTTCATCTACCTCACGACCCTGACCGTATCCGCAAAGGGTATTGTCAGGCTCCTGAGCCGAAACAGCACTGCATGGCAAAAGCATCATTACCGCAGACATAAGGGCTGCTGTCGCCGAACGTATCTTCAATACGCATACCTCCTTTCAGGCAGGATATCTATCATAATAACGCATAAGCGTTTGATAGAAGTATTCCCGCAGGAGGGGACGGATAACCTCGGAGCATTTTGCTTTTACAAGATTATTATACCATCTTTAACGTAAAATACCACTACAATTCGGTTACATTTTGGAACAGATAATTTTGCCTATTTTAATGCCGTTTTATGGCAAAAAACAAAAACGGCGCATGAAAACCATGCGCCGCAAGCTTTCTTTTTACGCCCCGAGATAGGACTTAACAAGCACCTGCAAAAGCTCATCTCTGTCAATATGACGGACAAGGCTTCTCGCATTGTTGTATGTAGTTATATAGGTAGGGTCTTCGGAAAGAATATAGCCTACGATCTGATTTATGGGATTGTAACCCTTTTCTTTAAGTGCATCGTAAATAAGCGTCTTTATCCTCATACACGGAAAAAGTCATGGTCTGCTCATTATTCACAGGTCAGCACCCCTTTCTCAAATCTAAAAAATTTTATATTTGTATTATAACCTAAATTTCTGCAAAATACAAGAGCTTTTTATAAATTTCATATTTTTTTAATGCGCTTCTAATTCTTTCCGCATTACATTATATTCGCCTTGGCGGCAGATATTCATATAACTTCTTTAAGAATAAGATATGCTACCGTTGCAAGGGAATGAGCCTCAACATAATCACGGTCGATGATATAATTGCCTGTTTCAAGCATCTTTTTAAGCTCGGAAACTCTCTCAAAGCCCTCAAGAGCCTTCTGCTTGTCGGGGATAACGAAATAGGACTTCTGCATGATGTGGCGTATCTCTGTTCTGACGCCGTGGGGGATAGGCACTGCGTTGGGATCCTCACTGAATACGCAGGTCTCGGGCATATCGTCCTTTTCAAACTTCCTTGCGATATCCTCAGCGGCTCTGTGACCGAATACCAGCGCTTCAAGCAGGGAGTTGGAAGCAAGACGGTTGTTTCCGTGAACGCCTGTGTGAGAGCACTCGCCGACAGCGTAAAGACCGTTTACGGAGGTCTCCGCATTGATATTTACGTTTATGCCGCCCATAAGGTAGTGCTGGCAAGGAAAAATGGGGATAAGATCCTTAGACATATCAATACCCTGGGTCATAAGGAAATCGTATATCATGGGGAAGCGGTTGCTCAGGTATTCCTTGCCCTTGTATCTGATATCGAGATAGAACTCGTCGCTGTTTGTCTTTCTGCTTTCGAGAATAATGGAGCGGGAAACAACATCTCTGGGAGCAAGCTCAAGGCGTTCGTCATAATTGTGCATGAAGCGTTCCTTGTTGCAGTTGAGCAGATATGCGCCCTCGCCTCTTACGGACTCGGAAATAAGGAAGCACTCTCTTGACTCCTTGTTGTTGTATGCGGTGGGGTGGAACTGGATAAGGGAGAGATTCTTTATCTCAGCGCCCATTTCGTATGCAATAGCGATGCCGTCTCCTGTTGCGATGGCGGAGTTTGTGGTGTAGTCATATACTCTTCCGATGCCGCCTGTTGCGAACACTGCAAACTGACAGGTGTATTCGGTATGAACACCGTCCTTCAGGATATCAACCGCAAAACCGCCGTTTACCTTCTTCGCACGGCAGAGAAGAGCGTTATCGAGAACGGTAACATTGCTGCGCTTCAGAACGGCAGCTCTTATCTTTGCAGTTACCTCTGCACCTGTGGAGTCCTTGTGGTGGAAGATCCTTCTGCGGCTGTGACCGCCCTCGAGGGTGCGGTTAAGCTCACCGTCAGCGTCCCTGTCGAAATCCACGCCGATGTCAAGAATGTGCTGTATCTCCTGAGCAGCCTCGGTAACAAGCACCTTTACGGAGTCGGGGTTGTTCTTGAAGCCGCCTGCAATGAGAGTGTCGTTTGTATGAAGAGTGATATTGTCGTCGTCCACGGGCTTGTAAACAGCAGCAACGCCGCCCTGTGCCAGTGCGGAATTGCACAGCTCAAGCTCACGCTTGCTTATAACAAGCACCCTGAGGCTTTCGGGCAGGCAAAGAGCGGTATAAAGTCCGCCTACACCTGTACCTGCGATAATTATGTCATAATTATTGGGAAGTTCCATGATCTTCATCTCGTTTTCAAGAGAAAACGATACTCCTTTCAATATGGTAAAAGCTGTAATACTGAGCACCTAAGTTTTATTGATGATCGGTATAAAACGACAGCTGCCTATAATTGTTGATATTATACCATATAAATAGATTTTTTTCAATTACATTTTACACGTACTTTTATTTCCATTTAACGGAACAAATATGCAATTTGCTGAATTATCCGGATAATATCTGTCAAAACTTCTGTAATACTAATCCTCAATCAACCTATAGACAAATCCTCGGCTGAAATAAGCCCATT
>OHCP01000508.1_pt1 | contig 13621 bp, 6 predicted proteins | sample 1566811 | NCBI WGS metagenome assembly OHCP01 (sample SAMEA3879591, study PRJEB24766) | human gut metagenome | biome: human-associated habitat; feature: feces | place: USA | collected 1985/1987
CTTTAGTCGCATTTGGTTTTGTATTTCATCACGATTGGTTTTGCCGATTATAGATGCTCTATAATAATGTGGAGAAAAACCGGCAGTGGCTCGATTGCGCTGTCCGAGGCGCGGAATTCCTGAAAAAATACGGACACGACGAGAACTGGGACTTCTACTTCTCCCTTGACAGAAAAGGAAATCCGCTTGTCCAGCCTTACAATATCTTTTCCAATACATTCGCCTGCATGGCATTTGCCCAGCTTGCAAAAGCCACCGGCAATGAGGAGTATGCGCAGATTGCCCGTCGTATCTTCGGGCGGATTCTCGAAAGGCGCTCAAATCCTAAAGGACAATGGTGCAAGGCATATCCGGGCACACGTCCGATGAAGGATTTCGCTCTTCCTATGATTATCTGCAATATGGCCCTCGAAATCGAGGATATCCTCGAGGACAAGTCAGTTCTGGAGCAGACTATCGACACTTGTCTGCACGAAGTGTTCGACGTGTTCTATAAGCCGGAACTAGGCTGCATGCTGGAGAATGTCTCTTCAGTGGACGGAGCTCCTGTCGATTGCTTTGAAGGAAGGGAAATCAATCCGGGCCATGATCTTGAGGCTCTGTGGTTTATGATGAATCTCGGAGTGCGTCGCGACGACAAGGCATTGATAGAAAAATGTGTGGAAATCTCTCTTAACGTCATTGAACGCGGCTGGGACAATGAATTCGGCGGAATATACTATTTCCTTGATGCCAAAGGAGTTCCGCAGCAGAAACTCGAATGGGACCAGAAACTCTGGTGGGTGCATATCGAGTCAGCGATAGCCATGCTCAAAGGCTATCAGCTGACCGGAAATGAAAAATGCCTCGAATGGTTCTCGAAACTGGATGCGTATCTCTGGGATAATTTCAAGGATAAGGAATATCCGGAATGGTTCGGATACCTTAACCGCCGTGGCGAGGTCCTTCTCCCGCTCAAAGGCGGTAAGTGGAAAGGCTGTTTCCATGTCCCGAGAGGTTTGTTCCAATGCTGGAAAACACTTGAAGCCCTTTCGCAACAGGCATCTCCGGAACAATAAATCATGCGGAAATTCAATTTAAAATCTACCTACTAAATATTAAGATATGAAACAATGGACCTTATTTATGTCCAAGTGCCGTCGAGGATTCTTGGACTCGAAAAAAAGGCTGCAATGTACGATGCTATGTATCGCGATGCTGATACCTGGCTATGTTACTGCAAACGCGAAAGCGGAGAATCCTCAAGAGTCTTTCCTTGAGGCTGTTCCAACCGATAATTCTGTTCGTGGAACAATCATTGACGAGCAGGGTGTTCCTATCCCGGGTGTCAGTGTCGTAATCAAAGGTACTTCGACGGGTGTGATTTCCGATATCAACGGTTATTACATTATTGATGCAAAACCAGGTGATGTCCTGGTATTCTCGTTCATCGGCTTCAAATCACAGGAAATAGTCGTTGACAAGAAGCCTTCTCTGGATGTCGTATTGAAAGAGGATGTCAATGAACTGGAAGCAACGGTGGTTGTCGGTATGGGTAGCCAGCGAAAAGCCAGCGTCATCGGTTCAATATCCTCCGTTTCAATCAAGGAACTGGAAGTTCCACAGCGAAATCTCACTAATGCGCTCTCCGGACGTATTTCCGGCGCAGTGGTCGTGCAGCGTTCAGGTGAGCCTGGTCAGGATAATGCGGATTTCTGGGTACGCGGTATTTCCTCGTTCGGAGCCAATCAGAAACCATTGGTGTTGGTTGATGGCGTAGAACGTGATATGTCAGACTTGTCAATTGAAGAAGTTGAATCCATATCTATTCTGAAAGATGCTTCAGCGACAGCGGTTTACGGTGTGCGTGCCGCCAACGGTGTCGTATTGGTGACCACCCGTAAGGGCGTTGCCCAGAAGCCGGTAATCGAGGTGAAACTGGAATCGGGTTTCTCCGATCTCCCGACGATGCCTAAATTGCTGGACGGTGCCAATTACGCTATACTCGCAAATGAAGCATTGGGTACGGAAAATTACACTCCGGAATATATTGAAAATCTGAGGAAGGGAACCAATCCGTTCTTGTATCCTAACGTAGACTGGATGGACCAGCTTTTCCGCAAGTATTCGACCAATACCAATGCTGCCATCAATATCCGAGGCGGTGGTGAAAGAGCACGTTATTATATCAGTGCCAGCTTCATTGATGATAATGGTAACCTGAAGAATAATCCTGAAGCTGATTATAAGTCAAATGTTTCACTCAGGCGATATAACTTCCGTTCAAATGTTGACGTTACCTTGACCAAAACCACCAATTTGTCTTTGGAGATAGGTGCGAACATGACGGATATGCATCAGCCTGGTTTGGGAAATGAGTATGTCTATGGCAGATGGTTCAGCCCTGTTGAGTTGCTTTATTACTATTCTTATCTGTCCAATCCTCTGTCTGCGCCGGTTCGGGTTCCTATCGGAAAAGATGCGTTCGGTGACACGGAATGGGGCTGGGGTGCACCTTCACAGGTCGGAGAAGTGAATCCTGCCGAGCGTTTGTTCGGTTCCGGATATAACAAGTCATTTCGTTCGCAGATTATGAGCCAGATTACATTGAAGCAGGACTTGAGCTTCTTGTTGGACGGTCTCAATTTCCAGGCGTCGTTCTCTTTTGACGCGAACAATACGACCATACAGAACAGACGCAAATACTCTTCTACCTATAATATAACAGGTGTCAATGATGATACCGGTGAATTTCAGGTGGCTGAAATTACCAAAGGCAATGATTTCCTGGGATACAATGTGAGTACCGCCAGCAACCGTGCCGAGGAACTGAAAGTTCAGTTGAACTATAATAATGTTTTCAATGACAAGCACCGCGTCGGTGCAATGGCGATGTATTATCAGCGTGATTATGTGGATCAGACCGCCGGATCTGCTGTCCAGTCATTGCCGTACAAGAAGCAGGGTTTGGCCTTGAGGACCACTTATTCGTTCAATGACTGCTATTTTGCGGAGTTCAATATGGGTTATAACGGCTCGGAGAACTTCCCTAAGGGCAAACGTTTCGGTGTTTTCCCGGCAGGTGCTTTGGGATATCTGATATCCAATGAGTCATTCTGGCCTTTCAAATTCATCAATGTCTTGAAAATCAGAGGCTCCGTCGGCCTGGTAGGATCTGAATCCCTGCCTAACAGCATGCGTTTCGGATATCTCTCATATTTCGGAAGCGGCTTGGGCGGATACTATTTCGGCAAGGCTCCAAGTTATCATGAAGGTATCGGAGAAGACCAGATCGGAGTGTCGGACCTTACTTGGGAGAAAGGTTTCAAGAAGGATGTCGGAGTTGAGCTGAAGATGTTCAACAGCATGATTTCTCTTGATTTTGACTACTTCCATGAAAGACGTTCAGATATTCTTATCCAGCGCCAGTCTGTTCCTGGAACTATGGGTGTAATCAAACAGCCTTTCGCCAACAAGGGTATTATGGAGAACTCAGGTGTGGACGGAACATTGGAATTCAATCATTCGATCGGCGACTTCCGCTATAAACTTTATGGCAACTTCACCTATACCCATAACAAAATCATTGAAATGGATGAGGCCCAGAAGAAATATGACTATCGTATGCAGACGGGACACCGTTATGGCCAGCATTTCGGATTGATCGCCTTGGGATTGTTCAAAGATCAAAAAGATATCAACGAAAGCCCTGAACAGAAATTCGGCGATGTCCGTCCGGGTGATGTGAAATATCTGGATTACAACGGTGATGGTGTCGTGGATGAAGATGACAAATGCCCGATCGGCTATTCAAGCGTTCCGGAAATCGTTTATGGATTCGGCACACAGCTTTTCTGGAAAGGATTCGACTTCGGTATTTTCTTCAGAGGACAGGCACATGTTACTTATGGACTTGGTGGTGATACATTCATTCCGTTCAACAAGGGTGTGGGAAAAGGCAACTTGTTCGAAAAAGCCCTTGACCGCTGGACAGAAGACAATCCTGATCCGGACGCATTCTATCCTCGTCTGTCCAATGGAGCCTCATCCAACAACTGGCAGTCTTCTACGAGGACCACTTATAATGGCCGTCTGCTCCGTTTGGCGGATTTGGAATTCGGATACACCTTCAAGAAGGACTGGAGTTCTAAAATGGGCATGAAATCGCTTCGTATCTATTGCCTTGCCAACAATGTCGCATTGTTCGCACCTTGGGACATGTGGGATCCGGAAACTGCTTCATTCAATGGCAGCAAATACCCGCTCCCTAGAAAAGTTAATTTTGGAATCAGAGCTTCTTTTTAAAACGCATCTAACATGAAAAGATATATTATATTTTTAGTTGGTTTGTTCTTATTGTCGACCGGCTGTTCGAACTTTCTGGACAAGCAGCCTGACGATATGAAGACAGATGAAATGGTCTGGAATTCCCGCATGGAGACGGAGAAATACCTGGCCAATTGCTACGGAGGAATTCCTACAGGGCATTTGCATAAACATGAACCGTGGATCGGGGCTGCCGATGAATGCAATATCACCTGGAATTTCTATCAGGCAGATAACTTCAACAGAGGTGACTGGACCCCATCCAGCGGATTGGAGTGCGACAGGTATAACCGGTTCTATCAGGCTATCCGCTCGACTTTGACATTCGAAAACAATGTAGACCGTTGCGGCGAGCTCAGTGATGAATTGAAGACACGTTATAAGGCTGAGGTCCGTTTCCTTCGTGGATATTATTACTATCTTCTGCTGCGCCAGTATGGCCCGGTAGTGCTGATAAAGGAGTTGCTCCCTTCAGGAACTGACTTTGCCAACATGCAGCGTGCACCTTATGACGAATGCGTAGACTACATTTGTCAGATGATGGACTTGGCTGCTTATGATCTTCCGATGCATTATTGGGATGACCAGACCAGATTGGGCCGACCTAACAAATTGGTTTGTATGGCGGTGAAAGCTGTAGTCCTCAATCTGGCAGCATCTCCGCAGTTCAACGGCAATGTGGAATATGCCGACTTCAAGAATCACGACGGGACTCCGCTTGTCAGCACCGTGTACAGCGAGCAGAAATGGAAAGATGCTGCCGCTGCCGCAAAGGCTGTCATTGATATGGCAGAGACTTATCCGGAAACCCGCTTGAAACTGTACAGGAATGATGAGAATGGAGATACTGAATTCAATCCTTACAAATCATGTGTGGATGTCCAGCTGAAGGCTTGGAACTGCGAGGTGATCTGGGCAAGGTCTGAAGGTCAATATGATGAGACATTCCAGCGCTCATGGATGGTGCACAATACACCTGGCCCTCATTGTCTTGGAGGCGTAAGCCCTACTTTGAGGTTGGTAGACGCGTTCTTGATGAAAAACGGAAAGCCTATTGACGCTCCTGGTTCCGGTTATGTCGAGAGAGGTTTCGCGACCAGCGGAGGAGACAATTGGAACCCTAACGGATATGACATTGCTACCGAAGAGGGACGTAAAGGCATCATTGCCGATATCCGCGACAGCAAGGCGTGGGGACATTGGAAAGGAGACTGGAATATGTTCTGCAATCGTGAACCTCGTTTCTATGCGGCCATTCTTTATAACCACAGGGTGATACCTAGTTTGCCGGACGACAAGAACATCCGTAATGAATGGAGTACCGGAAGACAGAAGGATGGTTTCGGACGTGCGGAATTGTATCTGGGTGGAGCTGCCCGACCATCAATCAACTATGCGAACTACTCCAAGACTGGAATGTTGGTATTCAAGCGCAATGATCCTCAGGCAGATATGTATAACCGTGCGTATCCTCAGAACTATGCTTGCACTTACATCCGTTATGCGGAAATCCTGCTGGATTATATTGAAGCATTGAGCAATTATGATCCATCGAATCCTGATATCCGTAAATATTGGGACCAGATTCGTAGCAGGGCAGGCGTGGAAAGCGCATTCGTCGCTACACCGGAAATTGCTTCTGATCCGGAACTGATGCATGAGTACATTATTCGTGAACGTCAGATTGAACTTTGTTTCGAGGGAGATCGCTATTTCACGACCCGTCGTCTCTGGAAAGCCCATACCCCTGACAAGATCGTAACTGACCCTGTGACCGGCGAAGAAAAAGACGGCCGCGTATATGGTGATGGCGGCAGCATGTGGGGAATGAACGTGGATGCCGGCGATGTAGGTTCCAATGACTTTAACTATGAGGGTTTCTACAAACGTACCGTCTTTGAAAAGAGAGTGTTCAATAAAGAGTATTATTTGTTCCCGATCCCTCAGTCCGAAATGGACAAGTGCCCTGGCATGGTTCAGAATCCATGGTGGAGCGGTAGTGCCAATAAAACCAACTAATCAACAATCAGAGTTATGAAGAAAGTATTTATATATGCAATGCTGGCAGTATTCACGTGCATGCAGGCGCTGACTTCTTGTGATTCGTATGCGAAGTTCGAAACGGAAGTCCCGGTGAATCCTGTAATGCGTCCTGTCAAAAGCCTTACGGCAATGGAAGGGGAAGACATTTTCGAAGGAGTCATTGATGACAACAAGCGAACCATCAAACTTGAGGTCGAAGCGTGGACTGATTTGTCCAATCTGACCGTCAATCTGAATATCCCGGCACGTGCCAAACTGGTTTCTCCGACAAGTCCGGAAGGTGTGTGGGATCTGACTGAACCTAAAGAAGTTGTGGTGAACAATCTTGAAAAGGATGTCACTTATACCGTTACGGCTACGAGAAAGGCTGAATTCATAGAGGCTCCTCTTGTAAGCCTGGTTGCGAAAGCGGGTGGAGAAACCGCTACCGGTGAAATCGATCATGCAAATCATACAATCAAAGTGAATTTCGGTCCTTGGGTGAATCTTTCCAAGACAACGCTTACGATTGAGGTTAAGCCGCATGTGAAACTGGTCGATCCTACTGAATCGGAAACAGTATGCGATTTCAGTGCTACCAAGACGAAGGCTATCATTGTAAATGACGTGCAGAAAGATGTCACTTACAATCTGGAGGTGACTCGGAGCGAATTGGTCTTGAGTCCGGTGGATCATTCAACGTTTAAAGAGTATAGATTGGATAACGATGCAAGAGGTGTTGATGCGCAATTAGGTGTGTATGCTGTAGCCAAATTGTTCGATGGCCGCTATATGTCCTCATCAACTGATTATGACGCAGTTGGCTGGAGTCCGTTTGCCTGCCAGTGGAATGGCGACATAGGTGCCGCATATATAACTGTAGATGCCGGCAAGATGATGTATCTTGGACAGTTCAGCGCACATCGTTATTGGAATGAGGCGAATTGTATGGTTATCAAATTCGATATCTATGGATATTGCCAGGAAGGGGAACCGGCCAAGAGTGGTTCCATGGATGGTTGGACATTGCTCGGAAGTTATAGCTATAATCCGGATATTTCGACTAATTTTGCTGAAGGCGATATCATTAAGATTAATAAGGAGCAGGCAAAGCAAGCTCGTTATTATAGAATTGATGCCAAAGAAAACTGGTTAGTATATACCGGACAATTGGGCGATTGGAGAGCACATGTTTATACATTCACCGAATTCCGATTCTGGGAATATAAATAACAGTCAATGATTTCTTGATGGCTGGTAGAGTAAAAAAACCTATCAGCCATCTGATTGCGTTTAATATGCTTCATAACTTTACATATTTCATCATGAGAAAATTAATCAAATTCAGTGTACTTTTGTTATGCTCTTTGATGGTGCTGTGCGTGTCATGTTCTTCGGACGGACCATCTGTAGAACCACCGACTCCTCCAGCTCCTCCGGCAAGTACCGGAGACCTCTATCCATGGGAGGAAAATCGCACGGAACTTTTGCAATCCACCGATATGGTTCTCATTTATGGCGGCGGACATCATAGGATTCCATATAATTGGGACACTGACATGCTTGCCCCTTATGTGACGTATAAGGACAAGACGGGAACGGAGCACTGGCTTTTCGATGCGTTCCTGTTTCTGGAATTGAAAGATACTGGAAATGAAGGTGCAAACAAGACCTATACTTATGAGCATCAGGAGAGACTGGATGCTGCCAATCAGAAAGACTGGAAGCGGCTGGTTGACTATTATTTCACAAGCAGCACCGGACTTGGCGCATTGAACCGTGCGATTTCAAATGCCCGGAAACGTCTGGGTGAACCGAAGACAAAACACAGAGTGGTTATTGCCATCCCTGAACCGATAGTTCATAAGACTCCGGCAGATGAAAACTCGACTACAGTGTATTGGGGAAGTCTTAATGGACATATAATGGACTTTTCCATCCCGAAAGACCGTGTCGATGCTTGTAAATGGTATATTGATTATGTGCGTAGCAAGTTCGATGAAATGCAATATCAGAACATTGAACTGGCCGGCTTCTATTGGCTTGCCGAAACTGCCGGAACCACCAGAGATATAATTTCTGAAGTTGCAGACTACGTGAAGCAATTCAAATACAGTTTCAACTGGATTCCGTATCGTGGCGCGGAGGGACATAACAGATGGGAATCCTATGGATTCAACTATACTTACTATCAGCCTAACTATTTCTTCAATACGGACCAGTCATACGCTGTCCTGGAAGAGACTTGTGAGGTGGCGAAAAAATACAACATGGACATGGAATTTGAATTCGATTACCGTGTGATGGCAAGCAATCCGGAGCATGACTTATATTACCCTCGCATGCTCGCCTACATGAAGGCGTTCAAAGACCATAAAATATGGGAAACCAAGCGACTGGCATATTATGAAGGCGGCGGAAATCTTCTTTCATTGAAGAACTCGTCCAACGAAGCTGACAGGGAACTTTATCATGAGCTCTGCCAATTCATAATCTCCCGTCTTATCCGTTCCAAATAACAAGAATTGCCAGGATGAGACATATCGGAAAGTATATCCGTACATTGATTCTGACGGTCGTCCCGTTGTTCTCTGCAGTAGTGGTGAAAGCGCAACAGCCGCTTCCATACCAAAACCCGCAACTGCCTGTAGAAGAACGTGTCGATGACTTGCTCGGCCGAATGACTCTGGAAGAGAAGATAGGGCAGATTACCCATCTTCATTCTTATCGGATTTTTGATGGCCAGGAGCTGAATCCGGATAAATTGAAAGAGGCTTGTGGAGATGTAGGCTATGGGTTCTTTGAGGGATTCCCGCTGACGGCGGCAGATTGTCGCAAGAATTTCCGTCAGGTACAGGAATATCTGATCAGGCATACCCGTTTGGGCATCCCTGGATTTTCTGTTGCGGAATCCCTTCATGGAGTGGTTCATGAAGGTTCCACCATATATCCGCAGAATATTGCATTGGGAAGCACATTCAATCCTGCATTGGCGTATGCCAAAGCTGAACATATTTCCGGCGAACTGAATACGATAGGAGTCAGGCAGGTGCTTGCTCCTTGTATTGATGTGGTACGTGAACTGCGCTGGGGGAGAGTTGAGGAATCTTTTGGCGAAGATCCGTTCCTCTGTTCGGCAATGGCCGTGGCCGAGGTGAACGGGTATATGGATCATGGAATCTCCCCGATGATAAAACATTATGGACCTCACGGCAATCCGTCAGGAGGATTGAATCTTGCATCCGTGGACTGTGGCGTCCGTGACTTGTTCGATATCTACCTGAAGCCTTTCGAGACGGTGTTGGAGAATACTCGCGTAATGGCCGTAATGTCAAGCTACAATGCTTGGAACCGTGTTCCCAATTCCGCCTCGCATTTCATGTTGACGGATGTTCTCAGGAACAGGTATGGCTTCCGCGGGTATGTCTATTCTGACTGGGGGGTAGTCTCAATGCTGAAGTACTTCCATAAGACCGCTAGTGATGATTTCAATGCTGCACGTCAAGCCTTGGAAGCTGGTCTTGACGTGGAGGCCTCAAGCCCGTGTTTCGGAACATTGGCAGAACAGGTCAGGAAGGGAAACTTCGACATCCGCTACATCGACCAGGCAGTGAAACGTGTGCTTCGGGCGAAATTTGAATTGGGCTTGTTCGAGGATCCTTTTCAGGATGCGGCTCCCTATTATCTTCCGCTGCATGCAAAAGAGAGTATACAACTTTCCCGTCAGATTGCGGATGAATCCACTGTCTTGTTGAAGAACGATGGCAATTTGTTGCCTTTGGATTGCAAGAAACTGAAATCTGTCGCGGTAATCGGTCCTAATGCGGATTGTGTGCAATTCGGAGATTATACATGGAGCAAGAACAAGAGTGACGGTATCACGCCGCTCCAGGGTATACGGAATCTGCTCGGCAAAAAAGTGAAAATCAATTATGCGAAAGGCTGTTCGCTGGCATCAATGGATACTTCGCAGATTGCGGAGGCCGTAGATGCTGTCAACAATAGCGATGTCGCTTTGCTTTTTGTCGGCAGCTCCAGTACGGCATTTGTACGCCACAGCAATGAACCGTCTACAAGCGGCGAGGGCATTGACCTGAGTGATATTTCGCTGACTGGAGCGCAGGAACAGCTGGTCCGCTCCGTATGTGCGACCGGTAAACCTGTCGTATTGGTGTTGGTGGCAGGTAAGCCGTTTGCAATACCATACATTAAAGAGAATGTCCCAGCCATTTTGGCTCAATGGTATGCAGGGGAGCAAGCCGGAAACTCCATTGCCGATATCATTTTCGGCAATGTCAACCCTTCCGGAAAACTCACGTTCTCTTTCCCGCAAAGCACTGGTCATCTTCCTGCTTATTATAATTATCTTCCTACTGACAAGGGATATTATAAGGAACCGGGCACCTATGCCTCTCCGGGGCGTGATTATGTTTTTTCAGATCCTGCACCTTTATGGGCCTTCGGACACGGATTGAGCTATACGAGTTTCGAATACGTGCAGGCGGCTGCAGACAAAACTGTTTATCAGCCTCATGATACGATAAGCGTTTCCGTGAGAGTAAGGAACAGCGGCAAGTTGACCGGAAAAGAGGTCGTACAGGTGTATGTAAGGGATGTGGTCAGTACGGTCATGACTCCGGTCAAGCAGCTTAAAGGCTTCGAAAAGATAGAATTGCGGTCGGGAGAAGAAAAGTCGGTTCTGGTAAAGATTCCGGTGCATGAACTTTATTTGACAGGAAATTTCGGTGACAGATATCTGGAACCGGGAGAGTTTGAAATACAGGTCGGAACGTCTTCTGACGAGATATATCATAGATTCTCGATATGGGTAGGAGACAAGAAGGATTTTTCGGTGGAAAACAGTCTTTCGGAAAATTCCATAGAGGCAAGCGGAGAAATCATTCGCATTGAAGGAATTATCCGTGATGTCCAAGCTACACCGATTGCCGGTGTAAAAGTGGAAGCCGTCGGTTCCGGGCAAGAATCTGTGACTGACGGGGACGGACGTTATGCTTTGTCTGCCCGGTCGGATGATGCTCTGGTGTTCACCAAGAATGGTTATGCCAGCCAAAAGATTCATATAAAAGGACAATACAAGGTCAATGTTCAAATGACTAAAGAAAACAACTAAATACAGAATAATGAGAAAAATCAATATCTTTCTAGTAATGATTGTGGTTATACTGGCCACTTCATGTTCACAGTCAAATGTCTCAAATTTCGGGACCAAATGGCATTGGGACGGGGGTACTATCGTCGTTGAAACTCCTGAACGTCCCGCAGGACAAACAAGCGCAATAGGCTTGACAGCTCCTAAAATGGAAACCGTCCGTGTCGGATTCGTCGGGTTGGGAATGCGTGGTCAGTCCGCGGTAGAACGCTTTACTCATATTCCTGGGGTGAAGATTGTTGCATTATGTGATTATGAGAAAGAACGTGCTGAGGCATGCCAGAAGTTCCTTACTAAAGCGTCTATGCCGGAAGCTGCCGTTTATTCAGACGAAAAAGGATATGAAGAGTTATGTAGACGCGATGATGTGGATTTGGTATATGTCGCGACTGATTGGCTACATCATTTTCCAGTGGCGATGTGCGCTCTGGAGAATGGCAAGCATGCCGCTATCGAAGTCCCTTCTGCGTTGAGCCTTAAGGAATGCTGGGCTTTGGTGGATATGGTAGAAAAGACTCGCAAGCACTGCATGATTCTGGAAAACTGCTGCTATGACTGGTTCGAGATGAATACACTGAACATGGCACGCCAGGGAGTGTTCGGTGAAATTGTCCGTGCGCAGGGAGCCTATATCCATAATCTTGATGAGTTCTGGGACTATTATTGGAAGAAGGACGATGGTGACAAACTCGGTTGGAGATTGGAATATAACATGAAACATCGTGGAGATGTATATGCGACTCATGGCTTGGGTCCTGTTGCTCAAGCATTGAATATCCATCGAGGAGACCGTATGAAGACATTGGTTGCCATGGATACGAAATCTATCGTCGGCAAAGAACTGGTTGAGCAAAGAACTGGGGAAACATGTGATTCATTCCGTAATGGTGACCATTCGACAACACTTATCCGGACGGAAAATGGAAAAGTTATTGAAATTCAGCATGATGTGATGACTCCGCAACCGTACAACCGCTTATATCAGCTTACCGGTACCAAGGGGTTTGCCAACAAATATCCGGTAGAGGGATATGCCTTGGGCTCCGATCAGATGAGTGCGTCAGGAATGAAGCCTCAGGTGGACAATCTTACCGCTCATGATTTCATGCCTGAAAATGAGATGAAAAGATTGGTGGAAAAGTATCAGCACCCGATTATCAGGAAATATGGTGAGATGGCCAAGGAAGTCGGCGGACACGGCGGCATGGATTTCATTATGGACAGCCGTCTGGTATATTGTTTCCAGAATGGTTTGCCTCTCGATATGGATGTCTACGATCTGGCGGAATGGTGCTGCTTGGCGGAATTGGGCGAATTGTCCATGGACAACAATTCAGCTCCTGTAGCTTTCCCTGATTTTACGCGCGGAGAATGGAATAAAATCCAAGGTTACAGGCACGCCTATGCCCCACAGGATGAACCTGCTATGACGAATTAGGTATTGTTTGTGCCGGTGCTGATGGCGCTCTCAGTGAGTGGAGAGTCCGCTACTGGGTAAGCGTCTCCAGAGTTACCCTAAGACCGCAGGCGGGACGCGGCCACGGACTAATATGGTAACCAGTTGATAATCAGACGTATTTTTAACGACAGTGTGGAAACACCGACATTTTTTGGCTGCGTTTCCACGCTGCTTTTTATAACTAATTGATAATCAATGTCTCTAAAATCCGAGGCGTGGCCGCGTCCCGCCTGAGTTCCGAGAGGGTCGTCGTGCCGTGCTTCCGTTGCCCTGCACTGAACAAGTTGGCATGAGACCAATACTCATATTTTTCGTATTACTTGCTGATTATCAATCTGTTATAGTTAATTTTTAAGATTAATAGTCGTGCCAAGTCCCATGTTTTTTCATGAGACTTGGCATGGATCCACTTTCGTAACACATTGACACATCGCTACTTAACCAAATATCGACATGCCAACTTGTTCAGAAATTGAGCACACGGAAACACGTGTCATGGAAGGGATATCTGGAGAGTTCATCTGGAATGAACAATCGGGAATGCCGCCGGAAAAAACATCGTGGAAAGTCCATGTGGCGGAGAAGCCCCGGCGGGGGTGGTGCCTCTGGGGGCATGGTCGCCCATGACCTTGTGAATGGGTGTCAGGCGACAGCCTGACGGGATG
>OHCP01000516.1_pt1 | contig 13376 bp, 10 predicted proteins | sample 1566811 | NCBI WGS metagenome assembly OHCP01 (sample SAMEA3879591, study PRJEB24766) | human gut metagenome | biome: human-associated habitat; feature: feces | place: USA | collected 1985/1987
GAGTGCTGCCCAAGCGTTGTCGAGTTTGCGCATTGCTGCTGCTTCGCCTGCAATGCCTTCGATGCTTTCCGCAAAAGCGGCAGCGGGAAGAACTGCAAACGCCATGATGAGCGCGAGCAGAACAGCCGTCAGTTTACGAGTTTTCATATGTTCCTCCTGAGTTTTGCTTTGCGGCGGAAAACGATGAATGCCAATTCTCTGCCGCATATTGTATTTTAGCATCTGCCCGCAGAATGTCAAGAAAAAATATCGCTCCTGACGAAGTTGATATTTACGTTTGAAAGCTGTTTCAAATTTAAAACCCGTTTTGAATGAATATACCGATTTCGGCTCTTTTCACATCTGCGTTTCTGTGGTATAATAAATTGATTTGGAGCAGGTATTGCTCCGCATTTCGGAGGTACAAAAGTGGCACGAAGCATGACAGGGTTCGGTCATGCGGTCGTTTCAAAAGACGGCCGCGAATTGTCGATTGAACTGAAATCGGTCAATCATCGCTTTTTGGATCTTGCGCTCAGAATGCCGCGCTCGCTTGCCTTCCTTGAGGACACGGCGCGGAACACGCTCGGCACGATGCTTGCGCGCGGCCATGTTGACATTTTTGCCAATTACCGCAACACGCGGAACGATTCAAAAAAAGTTGAAATAAACATGCCGATGCTCTCGGCATATATGACTGCCGCCCGGCAGGCGGCGGAGGAACTCGGCATTGAAAACGATCTGACACTGTCGCGTGCGCTGAGGCTTACGGATATCGTTTCCGTGACAGAGGCCGACGACGACAGGCCCGCGCTTGCGGAACTGATGAAAGATGCCTTGACCCGCGCCGCAAACGAGCTTATCGCAATGCGTATGCGCGAGGGTGAAAGGCTTTCATCCGACATGAAAACACGACTCGGCGTGATTGCGGATATTCGCGAAAAAATCTCGGAGCGCGCCCCGCTTGTCGTTGAAGAACAGCGAAAAAAGCTTAACGAACGCATTGAAAGCCTGCTCTCCGAAACGGAAATCGACAGGGCGCGCCTTGCAACGGAAATTGCACTGTTCGCAGATAAAGTAAGCATCGACGAGGAGCTTGTCCGTCTTTCGAGCCATATTGCCGCGGCAGGCGAGCTGCTTGAAAACAACGGCTCTATCGGAAGAAAACTGGATTTCATCGTCCAGGAGATGAATCGCGAGTTCAACACCATCGGTTCAAAAGCGAACGATAAAACAATTGCGTCTCTTGTTATCGACGGCAAAGCCGAGCTTGAGAAGATGCGCGAACAGGTGCAGAACTTTGAATAAACCTAAAACCGAGTTTCGGCATTCGTTCCGCAATTCGGCAGCAGTGCTGTGTGCGGTTTGCATAAGGGCATCAAAAAAATAAAGAGGGTACAAACACTATGATGAAAAAACGCGGCATGCTGATCGTCATTTCCGGCCCGTCCGGCGTCGGCAAAGGCACTGTTGCAAACAGATTGCTTGAAAAACACGACAACATCTGCTTCTCCGTTTCCGCAACGACCCGCGCAATGCGTGAGGGTGAGGCGGAAGGCGTGAATTATTTTTATAAAACAACCGAGGAATTCGATACAATGATAGAACAGGGAGAATTCCTTGAATACATGCGTGTGTTCGGCAAAAATTACTACGGCACGCCGAAAAGCTACGTTGAATCAAAGCGCAGCGAAGGCATAAGCGTTTTGCTTGATATCGATGTCAAAGGTGCAATGCACGTTAAAAACAATTGCCCCGACGCAATAACGATTTTCATTGCGCCCCCTTCACTGGCGGAGCTGCACAGGCGGCTTGTGGGCAGAGGGACGGAGACTCCCGAAGCGGTTGCCCGAAGGTTTGAAGAGGCAAGAACGGAACTTGAATACATTCCGAAATACGACTATGTTGTTGTGAACGATGAAATTGAGTCGGCCGTTCAAAAAATCGAATGCATACTCAATGCCGTCGGATGCACTCCCGAATATAACCGCGAACTTTTGCCCGCGCTGCTCGGTGAAACTTTCTCCGAGTGACGAACGGTGCTGCGGAGGGCGGGCCGTATAATAATCGTATAATAGTTTTAAATTGAGCGTTAAATTTATTGAATACTTACTGTTGGAGGTAACATAATGAGTCACCAAATGAACCATCCGCCGGTTGTTGAACTGGAAAACATCGCGGGCTGTCGCTATATGCTTGTAACGGCCGTTGCAAAGCGCGCAAGGCAGCTGCTTGTTTCAAAGGAAGAATCATCCGACAAAAAGCCTGTTGCAAAGGCTGTTGACGAACTGTACAACGGCGAGCTCTGCGTCAGGTATCCTGCCGAATACTATCAGACTTCCGAAAAATAATCCGTAACTGCGGAACATTCAAATCAAGCTTTATATGTTATGCGCCGAAAGGCGGGGGTGAACAGCATGTTTGCAAGGGTAATAGTTGATATTTCAAATGCCAATGTAAACAGGCTGTTTACTTATGCCGTTCCGGAAGAAATCAGTCTGTGCGAAGGGCAGCGCGTTATCGTTCCGTTCGGGCGGGGGAACCGACCGATTGAGGGCTTTGTGCTTGAACTTGTCGATGAACCGGGAACGGAGCGTGAGCTTAAATCCATCGTGCGAACGATTGAGCCGTATTCGGCGCTGCTGCCCGATCAGCTCAAGCTTGCGGATTGGATGTGCAAAGCGTACCATTGCACAACCGCCGATGCACTTCGGGTCATGATTCCCGCCGCGCTGCGCAGTTCAAAAGTTAAAGAAAAAAAAGTGCGCACTCTGCACATTGCGGACAATATTGATATTGAAGCAGTGCGTGCTTCAATGCTGAAAAAAGACGGAACGCCGCGTGCGCCGAAGCAGTTTGAAGTTTTTTCCCTGCTTTTGTCGGGTCGAGCGGAGCTTTCCGCAAGCGATATAAATGCGTTCGTGCCCGGTGCGGGCGCAGCTGTTGCCGCACTTGTTAAAAAGGGCATTCTTGTTGAACAAGGGCGCGAAACCTATCGAAATCCTTTTGCAAACAGAGATATTCAAGCGACGGAGCCGCTGACGCTTCTTCCGGCACAGCAAAACGCACTTGAAAAAATCAAATCCGCCGATGCCGGAAGCTGTCTGCTTCTTCACGGTGTCACGGGGAGCGGAAAGACCGAAGTTTATATGCAGGCAATTGCGAACGTGCTTGAAAACGGCGGCGGCGCAATTGTTCTTGTCCCGGAAATATCACTGACACCGCAGACGACGGACAGATTCAGGAGCAGATTCGGAAACAATGTTGCCGTTCTGCACAGCCATTTGAGCGACGGTGAACGCTTTGACGAATGGCGGCGGATACGCTTCGGCAAGGCAAGGGTCGTTGTCGGCGCAAGGTCGGCGGTGTTTGCGCCGGTGGAAAATCTGCGTATTATCATAATTGATGAAGAACATGAGCCGAGCTATTACTCCGAAATTACTCCAAAGTATTCCGCTGCCGAGGTTGCGCTGCGTCGGGTTAAACTCTGCGGTGCAAAACTTGTCCTCGGCAGTGCGACTCCGTCGCTCACAACATATTATCGTGCAAAGCGGGGCAGGTACATACTGCTTGAGATGCCGGACAGAATAAACGGCGTTCCGATGCCGAAAGTTGATGTTGTTGACATGCGTGAGGAGTTTTTGAGCGGTAACAACAGCATTTTTTCAAGCTTGATGATAAAACGGCTGAAAGAATGCCTTGAAAAGCACGAACAGGCGATTCTGTTTCTCAACAGGCGCGGGTATTCATCCCATGCCGAATGCCGCGCGTGCGGATTTGTGTTCACCTGCCCGAACTGCGACGTTGCATTGACCTATCACAGGTTTGATGAGTCACTCCGCTGCCACTATTGCGGGGCGAATTATAAAATGCCGAAAACCTGTCCGTCCTGCGGCAGGGAGTACATCAAATACACGGGAATCGGAACTCAGCAGGTTGAGGAACAGCTGAAACTTGTGTTTCCGAATGTGCGCTGTTTGAGAATGGATATGGACACAACAAGCGGCAAAACCGCACATCGGGATATACTTGATGCATTCACGCGGCGCGAGGCTGATGTGCTTATAGGCACGCAAATGGTGGCAAAGGGGCTTGATATTCCGAATGTGACGCTTGTCGGCGTCGTGTTTGCTGATTCAACACTTTTCCATTCGGATTTCCGCAGCAGCGAACGTACGTTTCAGCTTTTGACCCAGGTCGCGGGTCGTGCCGGCCGCGCCGATAAAGAGGGACGCGTTGTGATTCAGACCAATGCGCCGGGACACCGCGCAATACGGCTCTGCACGAAGCATGATTATAAAACATTCTATAATCTCGAAATCGGAGACCGACTGCGGACGCTGTTCCCTCCGTTTGCGGTATTTGTGCGGGCGCAATTCGCCTGTGCCGATGAAAACGCGGCGGCGGATGCGGCGGAAAGGTTTGCAAACGGCGTGACAAAAACCATTTTAACTGCATTAAAACCCGCAAACGCGGAAAATGAGCTTGTTTTCGCACTCGCGGGTGCCGCGCCGATTCGCCGCAGGGAGGGGTTGTTCCGCTATGCGGTTATAATTAAGTTGGTTCGCACTGCAAATACGGCAGCAGCAATCAATGCAATATACGCTTTCAGCGACGGCTGCGCGGATGAATGCTATCGCGGCATTGAAGTCAACCCGCAGGATATGCTTTGACAGAATAACAAACCCGCAGCTGAAAGCGGAAAAAGATACGAACTATGAACGGATTGAATGCATTAAAAATGCGGCAGGAGCCGAAGCGCGGCGCAAAACTTGCCGAAAAACTTAAATGTGAAAAGAGCAGCATACACTATCTCAGCATTTTGAACGGAAATACGCGGGGACTTGTTTGGACGGATGATCCGACGGCACCGCGGCTTGCGGTCGTATACAGCTATCTTTTGGGCGGATTCCAGATAATGGGAACTCCGCTGCAAACGGCGGAGGAATATGCCGCTTTCCGTCTGTTTTTTGAGAACAAAGTATTTCCGTTGGCAAAAGATGAATTCGAACTGAGTGAATTTGCATATTCCGCCGACACGGAAGAGCTTTCGGATATGATGCGCGTTGTTTTTTTCGACAAAGAGCTGTTCGAACAGAAACAGCTTGTTTATCGCACGGCAGAAGAATACAGCGCGGCGGAAATGCCGTTCATTCATGCGGCGGAGGGGCGGCCGATGCGCATTCGGCGTGCCTCGGAAAGCTTCTTGCGTGAGAATGCCGAGTTTGCAGGGGCCTATCTTCCCGAAATTTTGGAAAGCTACAAAAGCTTTGCGGATTTTTTGAAACATGGTTTTGCCTTTTTTGTGCTTGAAGGCGAGAATATCTGCGGAAACATAATTTCAAACGGAGAATACAACGGCTGCTTCATAGTCGGGGCGGATACAAAAGCGGAATATCGACGGCGCGGCATTGCATCGGCGTTGCTGCGCACCGCAATTGAATCTGCACGAGAACGCGGGAATGAAATAATATGGGAGTGCGCGGAAGAAAACATACCTTCGGTGCGCACTGCCGAAAGCTGCGGAATGCATCGCTGCGGAGAGTTTTTCGTCCGCTGGTTTGAATTCGAACCGAACACTCCGCAAGATTAATCAAATCGTCTCAACAGCTTGCGAAATTGATTTTTTCGAAAACGAACATCGGCGCGGTCGTGAGGGCTGCGCTTTTAATATATTTTTAGAAATGAGATTTAATGCTTGACACGGCATAAATCGGTGGTATAATAATAACAGGAATCATTCCTAAGGAGGCGTGAATGACAAGGCAGCGACAGTTGATTTACAACATCATACAACGGGCGGACGATCACCCGACAGCCGAAATGATTTATGCAAGGGCAAAGGCCGAAATGCCGTCCATTGCATTCGGAACTGTCTATCGGAATCTGAAACTCATGGTCGATGCCGGAGAGATCCTTCACATTCCAGTTGCCGGTGAGCCGGACAGATACGACAAGACCCTTCGCCCGCATGAACACATGCAGTGTATCGAATGCGGCAGGGTTGCCGACTGTGACCCGGGTGACCTGAAATCATATTTCAGCAGCAAAATCGGCGAAGAAATTGTTTCCTATACACTCAACCTTTTCTATATCTGCAATGAATGCAGACAGAAGCGGAAAAGGGAGAATAATCAAAAACAAGCATAAAATGCTGACCGGCGGCGCGTGCCGCAAAAATAAAAATCTTTGGAGGATAAAAGTATGAAAAAGTTTGTATGTTCAGTATGCGGTTACGTTCATGAGGGCGATTCCGCTCCCGAAGTATGTCCCGTTTGCGGTGCACCCGCAGAAAAGTTCATTGAGCAGTCCGAAACAATGAGCTGGGCGGCAGAGCATGTCGTCGGCGTTGCACAGGGCGCACCCGAGGATATTATGGCGGATCTGCGTGCAAATTTCGCAGGCGAATGCACCGAAGTCGGTATGTACCTTGCAATGGCAAGGGTTGCACACCGCGAAGGTTATCCCGAAATCGGTCTCTATTGGGAAAAAGCAGCCTATGAAGAGGCTGAGCATGCTGCAAAGTTTGCAGAACTTCTCGGCGAAGTTGTAACTTCCAGCACCAAAAAGAACCTTCAAATGCGTGTCGAAGCCGAAAACGGCGCAACCGCAGGCAAGACCGATCTGGCAAAGCGTGCAAAGGCTCTTAACCTTGATGCAATTCACGACACCGTTCATGAAATGGCGCGTGACGAAGCCCGTCACGGCAAGGCTTTCGCAGGCCTTCTGAACAGGTATTTCGGCGAATAAACATACATTCGGTGATTATCCGAACGGCGGATAATCACGATATGCTGATTACATATTCCGCATGACAAAACTCGGCACAGAATAAAGATATCGCGGCCTCGTTTACGGAAGCCGCGATATTTTTATTTTATTTTAAATCAAAAGGCGAAAAGTAAACAGTGCTGTTTCATTCCGATCTCAGCGCGGCAACGGGATCCTTCTTCGCCGCAATTCGCGAGGGTATGATGCCCGCAATAAGTGTCAAAACCATGCTTATCAGAACAAGTATTATGCCGGCACGCCACGGAAGGACGGCCGTCAGCGTGTCGATGCCTGTGAGCGACCGAACGATAAGGTTCAGCGGGATGCACAACAGCATTGATGCAATTATTCCGATCGCACCCGCACAGAAACCGATAATCAGCGTTTCGGCATTGAACACGGATGAAATATCGCGTTTTGATGCGCCGATGGAGCGCAGAATACCGATTTCCTTCGTGCGTTCAAGCACTGAGATATAGGTAATTATGCCTATCATAATTGAGGATACAACCAGAGAGATTGCGACAAACGCGATAAGCCCGTATGAAACGGCATCGATCATTGTTGTAACTCCGGACATAAGCAGCGCAACATAATCGGTGTACTCAATAGCCTTATCCTCGTCCGCATTCCGGTTGTATTCCGCAATGTTGTCAGCGATAGCTTCCTTATCCTCAAATGTTGCAGCATACAAATTAACGGTTTTGGGCGAATCGGGATCGACCGCACCGAGTTTTTCAAGTGCTTCGTCAAGCGTTGTTCCGGAAACCTTTGACGGCATGAATTTATCATAGTATTCCGCAAGCTTGTCAACACTCGTGTCGTTTGCAATTGTTTTATCAAAAATATCCGCAACTGCGGCATATCCGGCCGTGCCGAAAAGATCGTTCGGTGCGGAATGTTCGAAAATAATCTGCATGATTTCGGCTTCGGCTTTGTCGGCATATTTCTTTTTTACGGCAGAAACAAGCTGTTCACGCATCAAAGTCCGAAGCTCTTCGTCCGTATAGTCGGAAAGATATTCCTCCGCAGTGGCAACATCAAACCCGTATGTTGCCGCCGCAAGCTGAACCATTGATTCACGCGTCGGATACATTGCCATATATTCCTCAACAACTGCATCAAGCTCCGCCTGCTCGGGTTCGGCAATGATTTTTTTGTAGATTTCCGTTTTCTGCATGTCCGTAAGGGATGCGAAGTAAGCGGTAACTTCTTCCGCCTTTTTGTCTGCCGACAGTTCGTTTTCGGAGTCCAAAGTGAAAGGAAGTCCGGTTAAAACATCAAGATTCACGTTTTCCGGGGATTTCTGTTCGCGGACAATTTCACTTTCGTTCGTTTTCTGAATTATATAGTCGGAAAGGGCGGAAGTGTAGCCGAAAACTCCGTTTACTGAAGCAGCCTTGTTGTCGTTCGGGCGAATAATACCTGCAAGCCGCAGATCGAGTCCGTTTTTGATAACAAGCTCCATTGCGGCGGCGTCATCGCCGATATATTTCCATGAACCGCCGTTTTCATCGGTCGAATACGATTTTGAGTAATAATCTGAATTCAATATCAGCTTGAATTTGGTGCCGATAAGCTCTTCAAACTTTGCGGAGCGTGTATCCGTCACGATTTCCTCGCCCTTAAGAACGGAGTTAAAAATCCTTGTGATTTCGGCGGTGTCCATAAGCCCGAGAGCATAGAAAGCAACGTCGGATATTTCGTTGTTTTTATCAATAACAAGCACAATATCGTTGGCACTCTTCGGCCATTCGCCCGCAACAAGCTCATATTGATTCAAAACAAGCTCGGAAACGAGTGCGCCGTCCGCTCCGGAAAGGATTTCGTCCCAAAGATTCATGTTTCCCATGCGGGAGGTCATCATGTTGATCATACTGACGCCCTTGTCGCCTTCGGACGTTTCATCATCGGCAAACAATGCGGAGGTCATGTCCGTACTGTGATATTTCCCGTCCGTGCCGATGACATACGCGTTGACGGTAAGCCCGTAGCCGTACCGCACGGAGCTTACATATTCTCGAAGATCGGTCTTTGCGGTTGAAGCATCAAGCTCCGAATCAATATACTTTTTAAACGATGCAAGGTCATTTACTTCGTCTCCGTCCGAAACGGTTGCGTTCAGCATTTTGTAGAGCCGAGGATCGGAGTAAACTGAATCCGCATCACGGTTTTTCAGTGTTTCATCGTCCGTCTTTTCGTTTGCTGCCGTCAGCATACTCATGAAATCGTTCGGTTCGCGTTCGACGGTGATCGGATAGGATGTCAAAGTATCTTTCTGGATTGCATTGACATAGTTCTGAATGCCGGTTGAAAGCGCAAGAATCAATGCAATGCCGATAATGCCTATCGAACCCGCAAAAGAGGTCAAAAAAGTCCTGCCCTTTTTCGTTGAAAGGTTGTTTAAACTCAGCGAGAGCGCGGTAAAAAAGGACATGGAAGTCCGTTTTTTCTTTTGTTTTTTATCAAAAGTGCTGCCCGCCCCGCGTTCTTTTTCTTTCGTCAAAGTTCGTTCGGCATTGCTCACGGGGTTTGTATCGCTCGAAATCTGCCCGTCATGAAGCTTCACAATTCGCGTTGCATACTGCTCCGCAAGTTCGGCATTGTGTGTAACCATTATGACAAGGCGGTCTTTTGCGACTTTTTTCAGCAGCTCCATAACTTGGGTTCCGGTTTCGCTGTCAAGTGCACCGGTGGGTTCATCCGCAAGTAAAATATCGGGATTATTAACAAGCGCACGTGCAATGGCAACGCGCTGCATCTGTCCGCCGGACATTTGGTTCGGCCGCTTATGCTCCTGTCCTTTGAGCCCGACTTGTTCCAACGCTTCACATGCGCGTCTGCGCCGCTCCTGCTTTGATACGCCGGAAAGTGTCAGTGCAAGCTCAACGTTTGAAAGCACGGATTGGTGCGGAATCAAATTGTAACTCTGAAAAACGAACCCGACGGTATGGTTTCTGTAAGTATCCCAGTCGCGGCTTGTGTATTGTTTTGTGGAAACACCGTTGATAACAAGGTCGCCGCTGTCATAGCGGTCAAGCCCTCCGATGATGTTGAGCAAAGTTGTTTTGCCCGAACCGCTCGGGCCCAAAACCGCAACAAACTCATTGCTGCGGAATTCAAGGCTAACGCTGCTCAGTGCGTTCTGAACAAGATCGCCGGTTTTATATTGTTTGGAAACTTTTTTTATTTCAAGCACTTTTCGTTGCCTCCGGACAGAAATTTGCGGACCGGATTCCGTCGATCCGCCTGCATACAGTATAACGCAGAATCATTAAAAAAACATTAACTCAAGTTTAAACAATGGAGAATTTCTGCGGCAAAAAAAGGCAGAATTCAGTCATTGCTCATCATGTTCGTACATCGGAAATGCTTTCGGGGCCGCGCTGCCGTGCCGCAGTCTGTTCCGAATGTGCTGAACGACGGTGGCGATGAATTCGGCATTTGTCGGCTTACCCTTTGCGGAATCCGTTGTGTTGCCGAAAAGCTCAAATTGCATGTAGAGATTCCCGCCCTCCCATGCACACTCGATGGAATAGCGAATTGCTCTTTCAACCGCGGCCGGAGTGGAGTGATAATACATTGCAACGTATTCATACATGCGTTTGAGGTCCGCATCGACTCCGAATATGCGCATACAGACAAGCAGGCGCAGAAATTCCGTGCCGCGATGCTCGTTTTGCAGCCCGAGCGGCAGCAATATGGAATCGGTCACCATTGCATATCGACGCTTCTGTTCGTCCAGCTCGCTGAAAAACGCAGGGTTATTTATTGCCTGTTCAAGTGCTTCAAGATCCGATTTGCCGCGCTTTTTCTCATAGTCAAGACATTTTTCGATTATAGCTGCGGCCGTTTGTTCGACAGGGGCAGAAAATGAAAGCAGTCCGTCAATCTTTTCATTGCGGCTGATTCCGATAAGTGATTTCGTCATCTTAGGCGCACAAACAAAAAAACGTGCATTGCGGCACAGCTTGCTCTGCCGAAGGGTGTTTATCAGCGCGAACGCATCAATATCGGGAAGAGAAACGCTGACAACAAAAACCGAAGGAATCTCATCAAACAGCATTTTCCAAACATCATTGCCGCTGCGAACGGGCGGAAGCATATGCAGTGTGCCTCCCAAAAGCTCGGTAAGCCTGTTTGCGTATTCGCGCTTCTTATTCAAAGGACGTTCCTCACAAACAACAATCCCGCGAAGTCTGTCAATGTCCGACAGGTTACCTGTCTCCATCAGTTCCTCAACGGAACGCCTGCCGTTCAGGCAGACTGCCGAAAGCGGATCGTAAGGCGAGGCGTCTTCACTGTCCTCCGGTTCACGGAGACAATCCGTTTCATACAATTCGACAGGTTCCGGTATCTCAATAATTTCACCGTCATCGGCCGTGATCGCGCTTTGCTCAGCCTGCTTTTTTATGTCTTTTGCAGTTTTGCCGCCGGTGTAAACACTGCCGCACACGGTTGCAATGTGTGCAATCGAAGTTTTTCTGCGTCTGCTGCGCGGTTTTTCGGCTGTTAATCCGCCCTCTGTATCCGCTGTTTCGGCAGGTTGTTCCACATTATCGGTTTTATTCGGTTTGTCCATGTTCGGGATTCCTCCTCCGCAGATTACTGCTGTTAGTTTAGCACAGTCGGAATGCGGCGGCAAGTCCGTTTTGCCGCTTTTTTTGCCGCATCCTGTCGCGGAGGGCGAAACGATGTGTTCAAATCCGAATAAATCGGAGCCTTTGGAATATTATAAATATATTGAGTCGGCGGAGATATTGCATTTGTTCGAATGCCGAAAAAATTACCGCATAAATACCGAAAAATTTTTTTAAAAAAATGCGCAAAGCCGTTGACAAATGAATATTGTGCGTTATAATGAAGTTGATGATAGCTCATATATCTCAAATTTGGATGTTGCGGGGAGGCAAATAAACATGAAACCATTCAAAACGCTGTGTGTTGTGCTTCTGGCGGCAATGTTAGTTTTAACAACGGCTGCCTGCGGTTCAAAAGGGAAAATAAACGACAACCTGCAAACAGGCGGCAGTGCTTCACAGAAACAGGACAAAAAACGATTGTCTGTTCCGCAGATTATCCGGAATATACGTCAGTTGATGATCTTTCGGCTCACGCAGAATATGTCGTATACGGAACGGTGCTGTCCGAGCGATATGAATCGATGTCTCTTCGTATTCCGGACAGCGGCGCAGAATCCGCAGAAGCAGGGCAGGACAACGAGCAGACTGTTGTGACAGTCTATGAGGTTCGCGTGAAGGAAAGCTACTCCGGAGCAGCAAGCAGCGGAGATGTGCTTAAAGTAATGCTTTTGGGAGGAGAAACTGAGGATACCGTTTACCAATATGAAGACAGTCCCGAAATTGAAATCGGTTCGGAATATGTTTTCTTCCTCAGCGGAAGCCAAATTGTTGAAAACGGGGCTTGGCTTTTGAACAATACACAGGCATTGTATGCAGCCAACGGCGAAACTGTTTCGAAAACGGCAGAACAGGGATTTGCACTGTCTTTCGACCGGCTTGAAGCAATCAAAGCTCAGTGAACATAAAACCCGGCAGTGAGATTAGCTGTAAGGTTTTCCTACACTTGCAGAAAAGGGCAGGCGGCAGAGTGCCGCCCGCTCTTTATTTTCAGCTGCGGAACTTACAGTGCCGCTTATACGGAAAATTTAAAAATTTGCCGCGTTATGTCCAAAAAATAATTGCTATTGCCGCACTGCAGTGATATAATTTATGCGGCATGGCTGCCTGCAAAGACAAACATGCACAAAACGAAACAGGAGCAAGTACCATGAAAAAGCTTTTCGCTGCACTGCTGGCGTTTCTGATGGTTTTCACCGTTATGCCCGCAGCATTTTCCGCCGCAGCGACGGAAACACCCACAGAGAACGGACAGCAGCCGACGGACAACGCCGGCGTGACGCTGTTCGGTTTTGCCGATTGGAAACTTACAAACGGCGTGGCAGAACCTTCAAAGCCCTATAATTTTATCGGTTTCAATTCCGAAAATCCTTCTGCAGTTCAGTCAAAACTGAACCTTGGCAGCAAGATTTCCTTTGCAGCCGAGATTATCGGAACAACGATTTATGCTTTCGCACACACCTACACCGATGATGCAGATGTTCCCACTGCCGATGATCTTTACACCATCGACACCAATGCATCAACGTGGAGCGCGACAAAAGTCGGCGGCAACCACATGGATTACAGCGTTGTTGACCTGACTTACGCAGCCGATACCGACACCCTCTATGCAATGGTGCAGGAGGATGAAACGGCGGATCAGCTCATCATGACCGTAAATCGCAGCACCGGCGCACTGACCGAAGTTGCAAACCTTTCCGAACTTGAAGTTGCCTGCATCAACAAGTTTGCATATATCGGCGGCGGACAGTTCTACACCACTGCACATAACGGCGGACACGGCCTCATCATCAACACAAGCGGCAGCATCGTTCGCGAACTCGGACAGAGCGTATTCCCCGGCGTCGAACAGCTCACCGCCGTGACGTATTATCCGCAGGGCAATTGCCTTTTCGGTGTTGCTTTCCGCAACATTCCCGCAGGCAATTTCGGCATCCTGCTCAGAATCGATCCCCAAACGGGTGAATCCGAAGAAATCGGCGC
>OHCP01000522.1_pt1 | contig 13204 bp, 11 predicted proteins | sample 1566811 | NCBI WGS metagenome assembly OHCP01 (sample SAMEA3879591, study PRJEB24766) | human gut metagenome | biome: human-associated habitat; feature: feces | place: USA | collected 1985/1987
TAGAGGAAATAAAGGGGGTGCTTGCGGAGATATGGCGGTTACAAAGATTAAGCCTATTAAAAGCACTCTAAGCAAAGCCCTTGACTATATCGAAAACCCGGACAAGACGGACGGAAAAATGCTTGTGTCCTCTTTCGGCTGCTCCTATGAAACGGCAGATATTGAATTTGAATATACCTTGTCCCAAGCACTCCAAAAGGGGAACAATTTAGCCTTTCATCTGATACAGTCCTTTGAGCCGGGGGAAGTCGATTATCAGAAAGCCCATGAAATCGGAAAGCAGCTTGCCGACGCGGTAACAAAGGGGCAGCATGAATATGTACTCACGACGCACATTGACAAAGGACACGTCCACAATCACATTATTTTCTGCGCCGTAAATTTCGTAGACCACCGCAAATATAATTCCAACAAAAGGAGCTATTACGGCATACGGAACATGAGCGACAAGCTGTGTCGGGAAAATGGCTTGTCCGTCGTCGTTCCCGGCAAGGGCAGCAAGGGAAAGAGCTATGCGGAGTACCAGGCAGAAAAGACGGGTACAAGTTGGAAAGGCAAGCTAAAGATTGCCGTTGACGCGCTTATCCCCCAAGTTTCCAGTTTTGAGGAATTGTTGCAGCGGTTACAGGCGGCGGGCTATGAGATAAAGCCGGGGAAATATGTGTCATGCCGCGCCCCCGGACAGGAACGCTTCACCCGTCTTAAAACCCTCGGCGCGGATTATACAGAGGAAGCCATAAGGGAACGGATAGCGGGCAGACGGGCAAAGGCGGCGAAAGCCCCCAGAGAGCAGCGCGGCGTTTCGCTGCTTATCGACATTGAGAACAGTATCAAGGCGGCGCAGAGTAAGGGCTACGAACAATGGGCGAAAATCCACAATCTCAAACAGGCGGCGAGGACGCTGAACTTCCTCACGGAAAACAGGATTGACAGCTATGCAGAGCTTTCCGCAAAAATCGCGGAAGTGAACGCGGCAAGTGAACAGGCGGCAGGCGTATTAAAGGGCGTCGAACGGCGGCTTGCGGATATGGCGGTGCTGATTAAGAATGTCACTACCTATCAGAAAACAAAGCCCGCCTATGACGCATACCGCAAAGCAAGAAATAAGGACAGTTACCGGGCAGCCCATGAGCGCGAAATCATCTTGCATGAAGCAGCGGCAAAGGCATTAAAGGCGGCGGGCGTTTCCAAGCTCCCGAACCTCACCGCGCTGCAATCGGAATATGAAAAGCTCCAGGAACAGAAAGAAGCCCTTTACGCCGACTATGGCAGACTGAAAAAACAGGTCAAAGAGTACGACGTTATCAAACAGAACATAGACAGCATTTTACGGCAGCAAAGAGAACCGGAACGGGAAAAAGGAAAAGAACGCGGGGAGTAGCTTTGTTCATACTTGTATGATATAATAGTTCCTATCAAAAACAGTAGTTACATACCAAAGTGATACATTTTCAGCAAAGGAAGTGTCAGAGAATGGAACAGGAAATGCCGGACTATGAAACGATACGCGCCGCCGTTGCGGGCGAAAAATGGGCGTTGGAAAAAGTGCTTGCTTGTTACGGTGACGAAATCAACCGCCTTGCAATGGTAAAAAAGCGTCAGCCGGACGGAAGCGTAAAAGAGGAAATCGACGACGATTTACGGCAAACGCTCATACTGAAACTGTTAGAAGCTATCCCACAATTCCCAATAGAAAAGGAGTGATACCATGACACGCGGGGAAATTTGGAAAGACTTTTTTAAGAGAACCGTTTTGCCCGCCGTTATCGCATTGTTTTTATTCTTCATGTTTAAGAACGTCTTTACAGAGGACGGGCAGACCAATTACTTTTATGTGTGGCTGTGCTGCGGTATTCCCTTTGGTATTCGCCGTATGTTCGTATGGCTTGTACCGCATGGGTATGACATAGCCGGAACGGTGGGTATCATTGCCCTCAACTTCATTTTGGGCGGCATTATCGGTGGGGTCATTTTGATATGGCGGCTTGTCGTGGCTGCATGGTATATCCCCCTTACGATATACCGTTTACTTACCACAGATAAGGGCGCAACCCCTCAAATCAACATGGAAAAATAGCAAAGGAAAAACCGGGACGCAGACAGTCAGTAAAGACTATCCGCGCCCCGGTTTTCTTATGGGTGCAGTTCTGAAATGTTACGCAGTAGAACGCCGTTTTTAAGGGAAAAGGTATAAAGCCCTTGCCCTATGAGGAAACGGTTGTCAGAAGCCTGTAAAACAAGGCTTTTTTCGCCCTTACCGCGTAACAAGAGCGCGCCGTTTTCTCATGCGCTCGGCTGCCTGTCTGCGGGTAATCCGTTTCCGGCAGTCCGGGCAGTATTTAACATTGTTTGACTTCGACACAAAGGACGCGCCGCACACGGTACATTTCTTTCTGTCCTCGGTCTGATAGAGTTCCGCATAGAGCAGCTTATCAAGAGGAAGTACGGCAATCCGAAACCACTTACAGAGCAGGGAATAGGAAATGAGCTGCGGGCATACGCAAGTGTCCCCGTCGTCCAGTAAAATACAGTTGCCATTCTCGCAGTTGCAGCACTCCTTTTTCACAAGGGTGTTTACCTTGCGGCTTTGTCGCGGCGACAGCCGCTTAATCCCGGTCATACTTCATCAGCAGGATAAACGGCAAGCTCCCTGTACTCGGCTTCGGTCAGCGCGCCTACTTTGGAAAGGGTGCGCTTTGCAAGCTCCCGTAATCCCGCGTCCATGTAAGGCAGCGCAGCGGTCATGTTCTCTATAAGCTGCGCCTTGCTTCCCTCATGGTAAATGCTCAAAAGGTTTGTTTCCTCAACAGTAAATCTATTCATGCTCATACCTCCAAATCTTGATTTTTTCTTTTTGCCGCTGCCTTTTTCGGGGCGGCTGTTTTCTTGTCTGCGGTAAGCTGCGCCCGGACAGAGGGGCGCGCTTTTCGGATATTCCGGCTTCTGTCCTCGCTTTTGTCTAAAAATGCAAAAGTGCCATGTCTGCCCTCAATCTTAGAAAAAGAAAGTGTTTTGTATGGCAGCATAGCAAACAGACGGTCGGTGTCCTTTGTAGAAGCTAACTGCATAAAGTAAGGCGAAAGCTCCACCATGAAATGTGTTTTGTTGGGGCTGTTAGGGCTGTCCTGCCGCTTCATTTCCGCTACAATGCGCTGTGCTTCGGCTTCAATCCGGCTGTCATGCAATGCGGTAATATGCGCCTTGAAATCCCCCGGCTTTAAGCGGTCATAGCTGCGCTTTTCCTCCCGCATGAGAAAATGCAATGCTTCCGGGTCATTAGGCTGCGCTTCAAAGCGTTCAAACTTCCCAAGCTGCGGGTCTGGATTGCCGTCAAGATACTGTCCGGCGGGCTGCACCCGTTCTCCATGCTCATAGAGCAGCGTGTAATTATCTGCGGGTAATGCCTGTTCCTTAACGTGCCGGAAATGCTGCGGATAGTCAAGCTCATAGAGATTGCCTTTGATTTTTCCGTTTACAATCCCGGTCAGCTCCACCGCATAGGCAAGGACTTTATCGCGCGTCTGTTCCCCGTAAAACCGCCATGTGTTATGCTGTCTTGTGCCTTTTAGAAAAACGTCGCGCTCCCGGAAGCAGCTCGTCCCGGACGGGCGGGAAAACCATAAAAGCCGCCTGTCCTCGGCTGTGGGGCTTGCCGCCGCTTTCTGTAAAATGTTTCTATCAAGGTCAAAATCATTCTGAAAAAAAGCGGTATTTTGTTTCATAATCGCTTCAAGGGAAGTGATAACGTCCACATCTTCAAACTTATTCATAGGTCAGCTCCTTTCCAAGTCCTGCGATTTTTGCTTCGTGGGTTTCTTCTTTCCCGCCCGTTCCTTATCCGCTTTGAGCTGCGCCCGGATAGAGGGCTTTTCTTTCGCTGCGGTTTTCTTGCCTTTGCCGTTTTCCCGGTCGGTCTTAATCGCTTCGGCAAGGTCAGTAAGGGAAATAACCTCGCCTGCCTTTGCTTTCTGTTCCAAAGCGTCCACGGTCGGCGTCTGCGGGGTATTGTTGATGATACCGTCAAAGTTATTGTCGTTCTGCTCGATAGTGTCCTCGACATGCTTCAAAGGGTTTGTCTTTTCCGGCTGCTCGGCGGCAACGGCAAACGCCCGCGTACCGTTTCCCATAATCAGATATTTCCCGTCGTCGGATTGATGATGAAGTCCATACCCGGCTTCTTTCATCTGCTCAATGCTCATAGAGGTAAGCGAAAAGCTGCCGCGCGGCGTTCTAATCTGTTCCCCGGTCAAATGCTCGTCGGGGGTAAGCTGCGGCTGCTTCTCCTGTAAAAACTCCGGCACTTTTTGAAAACCGATACTGTCTACATAGTGGGCGGTATTTTCGCCGCTTTGATGAAGCACCACAATATCGGAAACGGAAAGGCTGTGTCCCTTAAAATCTTTCGGGTGGTCGATATTGAATTTTTCCCAAATGCTGTTAAGGGTAATGTCTGCCGTAAGGGGCGCGGTGTAGATAAGTTCATAATTCGCCCGGTCTATGGTGTGTCCCATCGCCTGCAGGCGGTCGTAAGGCTCAAAGCGCAAGTCCCTTGTAGCGTCGCCGTGGGCTAACTGATAAATCCCGTAACTGTCCTCTTTGCCATAGAGTAACAGGGCTTCCTTTGTCGGCTCACTTTCCCGTAGCTGCTGTTTCATGGCGTTGTATTCGTGCAGGGCTTCCCAAGTTTCCTTTTCTACACCGAACAAGCCGCCTTTTTCTGCGTGTTCCTGTAAATCGGTCAGACTGGTAACGGCTCCCTCGGTGCCGTCCTCATAGATACGGAAAACCTCGATACCGTCCTGTGTAAACAAACGCTCGGCGGCTTCCTGTTTCAGCGGAAACATACCGTCCCAAGAATAGCCGTAGTCCTGCATTTCTTTTATGCTGATAGTGGCGTCGGGTACGGGGAATTCCGGCTGCTCCTGCGGTGGTGCGTTTTGCCCGATTTCCTGTACCTCGGAAGTCTGCGCCTGTTCCTTTTGCAGTTCTGCGATATGCTCATCAATGCTGTTAATGATTTCCGCTGCGGTGCTGCGGATTGTTTCAAGAGAACTTTTCAGTTCGGCAAGCTCCCGTCCGGCACTCCACCCGGCAACATACCCAAAGGAATAATCGGAAGTATCAAGCCCGTAATGCTGGCACACGGTATAGGCGATACTTTCTGCCTGTACTTCACGGGTGCGGCGGTCGGGTCTGTTCTCCAAGTCCTCCAAAGGGGCGTTAAGGTCAATGTCATGGAGCTTCGCATGGGCGATTTCATGGATAAGGGTTTTTAAGGTTTGCAGCTCGCTCATGCCCTCATCAAGGGCAATACGCTTGTCCTCCAAGTGGTAGTACCCGTGTGCGCCGCCCTCGATTTTTTCAAAGCCGACAGGAACAGGAGAAGTCTTTTCAAGGGCAGCGAAAACGTCCTTGTAATGCTCCACGTCCCCGGTCAGCATATTTACGGCAATATCGGGGATTTCCCTGCCCTCGGTCTGCGATACGTCAAAGACAGATACCACCTTAAAGGCGGGTATCGTGATTTCCTTTTCCTCGGTTACGGGCTTTCCGTCTTTGCCGATAATGGCTTTCTGTGTCTGCGGGTCGATTTTCTCCATTTCTTTTTTAATCTTGAACGGCGACGGGGCAAGGATTTTGATACCCTCTTGTCCTTTCATCACGTTTCGTCCAAAGTTATTTTTCCATGCGGAAAATCCGGCGATAAGGGAAGCGTCGGGCTTTTGCATGGCGATCAGCAGCGTATTGTTAAAGCTGTAATTATGAAACTTTGACATGACGCGCAGATATTCCTTGTAACGCTCGCTGTCGAACAGCTCCGTAATACCCTGCTCCAAACGGTCGGTAATCTCTTTGAGCTTTTCGGCGGGCTTCTCGGAAGTTAAGACAATGGGGATAACCGGGCGCGGCTCCTGCGGTGTTTCTTCGGGAACAGCCATCTGTACCGCCGGGGCTGCGTCCCGTTCTGTGGTCGGCTGCGGGTAGCTCATAATGCGGTAGTCCTCCGGCACTTCGCGCCCCTCAAAGTGCTGCTCCCATGCGTCGCCGCTTTCCACAAGGTAGCCGTATTCCGTAAAGCTGCCTTTTTCCTGCGCGGCGGCGTTTCGTCCAAAGGCGATAGGGTCAATGCTGTTTTTCCATTCAGCGGGCATTTGCACCATGCCGGATTTGTTAAGGTAATAATCGCCCAATTCGCGGGGATTATGTACTTCGGGGATATGCACGAAAAAGTCCTCGTTATAGGTAAAGTCAATGAGCTGCCCGATATTCTCAAAACCGTTCTTTCGCTGCGTCGCGGCGTTCAGCGCGGCAATCCCGGAAGCGTCAAGGGTTTCCAGTCGTGCTGCAAGGAAATTCAGCTCGTCTACCTGTGCCGCGCATACCATGTCATAAGGCAGGGCAATGTGCCTGTCCTCCCGGTCAGAGTAGCCGTGAATGAAAAAATCCTGCGGATTGTCTGCGGTAATGCCGACGCTTTGCATGGCTTCGTGAAGTTCTTCCTTTGTGGCGGGCATGGAAAGCCAGTAGCCACCCGATTCTCCCGTTTCAAAACGGGTGCGGCTGTCAATCAGGATTGCAAACTGTTCCGTTTCCTGTCCCGGTTCGGTTCTCGGTGCAGCGGCGGGAATGTCGGCGGCGGGCTGCTTGATTTCCTCGCCCTCTACGGTGTAGCCCGGTAAGAGCTGCCCGTTTACCCTAAACTGTTCCGCGTATTCCGGCGGGATAGCCGGGGAGATTTCCGTAAAAAGCTTTTCATACGCCTTGACACGCCCATTCAGATATTTTTCCATAGCCGCCCGGTCAGCAAATACCTTTCTGTCCTGTCCGGCGATTTTTGCCTGTCCGTACCCGTGGGGGCTGTTGGTGTAGATGTTCCAAGATAACGTATAGGAATATGGAATAGATTTCTGTGCTGCCTTGTCGTAGCGGGTATTTTCATACACATGGTAGCTCATTTTATATACCCGGTTGCTGATGGTGTGGCGGTCGTTGTCCTCGTCCTGCCACTTGTTCGCCGTATGCTTCACTTCGGGTATTCTCGCATACTCAATCGCCTTGTCAAATAGCAGGGTCTTTCCTGCCTGTTCCTCCCATGCGGAAGCCTGTACTTTTAGATTTTCAAATACGGTCTGCTCCGCAGCCGCGCTTTCCTCTCGCAGCTTCATAAGCTCGGCAAGGGGTAAAGCGGTCAGCGGGGAAATATCCGCGCCTTTCGTGTCAAAATAGATACCGCGCTCAATCTTCATCTTGTCGGCGGCGTCCAGTCTGTCGCGGTCATAAGTGGAATAAGATTTCATGTAACACTTCCTTTCTGTGATGTTCGGTTTTTGTATAAGGGTTTGGGATTATCCCAACAAGCAAAATCCCCGCCAAGCTCGGTTAGAGTGGCAGGGATTTTACGGAAGTGGGTACCCGCTTCCTATGCTTGCTATTCCAGTTCTTTGTCCTTTGAAATGGTTACTTTGTAATTCACATACTTACCGCCCGTATCAGCTAAAAGCACCGTTCCGTCGTAGGTTTTTCCTGTTTTCGGAGAATACAGCTTTTTGACTGTTGCCTTGCCGGATTTCAAAAGTGCTGCGGCAATCTTCGGGGTAAAGACGGTTTTCCATTCCTCAAAGAAGCGGTCATTTTTCCACATGGCAAAGCTGCACTCTTTGTTGGAACAGTAGTAGTTTTTCTTTCCCTCATAGACCGGGGACTTGCAGCGGGGACACTTTCCAAGCCCTGTTTTTTCTGTCTTGAAAAGCTCCTGTTTCTCGCCTAACACGGAAGCATAGGTTTTTACAAGCTCCTGTGCCATAGTTTCGATACCCTGCATGAAAGTGTCCGGGTCGGCGTTGCCCTTTGCAATCTGCGTCAGATTGTTTTCCCATGCAGCCGTAAGCTGCGGAGAAGTTAAGCTGTCCGGCAGGACGCAGACAAGATTTGTCCCGTCTTTGGTGGGAAGCAGCTGCTTGCCCTTGCGCTCCACAAAGCCGCCTCCCACTAACTTTTCAATGACAGCGGCGCGGGTAGCGGGCGTACCAAGCCCCCGGCGTTCTGCGTCCGGGTCGGTGTCCTCATTCCCGGCGCGTTCCATAGCAGAAAGTAAGGACGCTTCATTGTGGGGCTTCGGCGGCGTCGTTTCATGCTCCGTAACCTTTGCAGCAGGGTTTTCAAAGGTCTGTCCCTCGGTAAAGTCCGGCACATCTAAAACAAGTTCGTTTTCGTCGTCGCTGTCCGGCTTCTTTTTGAGGGTAGCCCGGTAAAGCCGTTCAATGTTTTTCCACCCGGCAGCGATTACCGTCTTGCCCCTTGCCGTAAATTCATGGTCGGCGCAGGAGAAAACCGCCGTTACCGCTTCGTAAACGTGCGGCTCTGCGGTCGCCATAAGCAGACGCGCCCCGGTAAGGATAAGGATATTTCTTTCACTTTCCGGCAGCGTAGTAAGGTCAGTTTTTGCAATTTCCATAGTGGGGATAATGGCGTGGTGGTCTGATACTTTTTTGCTGTTCAGAACGCGGGAAATACTCTGTTCATAGGCTGCGCTCGCCATAAAGGGCAGCTTGCCGCAAAGCAGCGATACGATACTCGCCGCTGTGTCGCCCATGTCGTCGGTCAGATAGTTGCTGTCCGTTCTCGGATAAGTAAGCAGCTTCTTTTCATAAAGTGTCTGTGCAAGGTCAAAGGTCTGCTTTGCCGTGTACCCGTAGATACGGTTTGCTTCCCTTTGCAGAGAGGTAAGGTCAAAGAGCTTCGGCGGTATAGCGGTTTTATTTTCACGGGTCAAGGAAGTGCAGACAGCCGCCGACGCTTCGCAGGCCGCTTTCAGTTTGCCCGCTTCATCAGCGGCGCAGATCTTCGCGCTTGCCGCTTCTGCGCCGGGGAGCATAAGGCGCACATGGTAATATTTTTCTTTCTTGAAGTTCATAATGGCAGCGTCCCGGTCTACAAGCATTTTTAGGGTTGGGGTCTGAACGCGCCCCACGTTCAAGGTTTTTCCATACAGGCAGGAGAAAAGGCGGGTCGCGTTAATGCCGATAAGCCAGTCAGCCTTTGCCCTGCATAGTGCGGAATGATAGAGAGCGTCATACCTGCGCCCGTCCTTCAGATTGTCAAAGCCGCTTTTGATGGCGTCCGTTTCCATAGAGGAAATCCAAAGACGGGTAAAGGGCTTCTTGCAGCCCGCTTGATGATAGACAAAGCGGAAAATCAATTCTCCCTCGCGTCCTGCGTCGCAGGCGTTCACGACTTCCGAAACGTCGCTGCGCTGCATGAGGTCTTTTAAGATTTTGAATTGCTTTCCCTTGTCGGCAGCTACGGTGTACTGCCATTCCTGCGGCAGAATGGGTAAGCTGTCATAGCTCCATTTCCTGTACTGTTCCCCATAGGCGGCAGCTTCCGCAAGTCCTACCAAATGCCCGATACACCAAGAGATAACATAACCGTTCCCCTCGATATATCCGTCTTTCTTCTCCCTTACGCCAAGGGCGGCGGCAACCGCCGCCCCGACGCTGGGTTTCTCACAAATCACAAGTTTCATTCGTCCTCGTCCTCCTGTTCGGTGTCTGCGCTGTCAGCTTCTTCCGGCTCGTCCTCGTCGTATTCGTCAAAATCGAACTCGTCAAGGTCGGTGCCGCCTTTTACGTTCTGTTTTGATTTCATAACCTTAAAGTAGTAGAGGGCTGCGCCGCCGCCAAGCAAGCCCACAACAAGGAAAATCAAAAGCCCGCCCATGCCGTTTTGGGGCTGCGCCTGCTCGGTGGGTTCCTCCGGCGCGGCTTCCTTGCCTGTGCAGCTATCCATGTTGACAGAGCAGACGGGGCAGGCGGTGTTTACTTCGCCCGCCTTGCATTTCTCGGTACAGTTGCAGACAGCCGGGGGCTGCTCGGTCTGTTCCTCCCCGATAATCGCCATAAGGTCGCTTTCGTCTACTTGATTTAAGAAGTGGACGGAATTTTCGCCCTCGGCTGCCCGGTCAACGATAATGTAAAAATAGTTGCCGCCTTTGCTTTTCACGACAATAAACTGCTTATCCCCGGCGGCGTCCCCGTCAATGTCGTCCACAAGGGTCATGTTGCCCTCCGGGGTTAAGGGCTGCGGCTCGGTTTCCACGATTACGCCGCTGTCGTCGGTTTCTTCCGTCGTGGGCGTCTGTGCAAAGGCGGTAACAGAAAAGCCGCCCATGAGCATAAGGGCGGCGCAAAGTGCGGTCAGCGTTCTTGTGATTTTATTCTTCATCTGCATTGTCCTCCTGTTCTTTGTAGTCTGCTTCATAAACGGGCGCGGCGGTCATGCCGGGGATAGCACCGCCGGAAAGCATAGCGGAAAGCTCCTGCGGGGTCATACGCATGGCGCGTACAAGCTGCACGATTTCAAGGTTTTCCGCTTCGGTTTTCTGCGCTTCCAGTCCGCGCAGCTTGTTCTGGTACTCCGTGATTTTCTCACGGGTCTTTTGGATTTCTTTGTTGATACGGTCAATTTTGCTCATAGCCATAAATGTTGTTCTCCTTTCGATTTTGAAAATAGCTTAGTTCCAGTTCATCAGCCCGTAGCCCTTGATACAGGCATAGTCAAGCGGGTAGCTTTTGATTTTGCAGGCGTCGCCGGAATTGCCCTCAACGGTATAGACGCGGCTTTCGTCCCTGCCAATCACAAGCCCTACATGGTCTGCGCTTCCGTCTAAATCCCAGTCAAAAAAGATAGCGTCGCCGGGGGCAATGTTCTCATAGCCCCGCGCTCCCCATTGCCCGTGAGAGGTAAACCACGGAATACCCTGCGACTGGCAGGCGGCAAAGCGCGGCTCGGAAAGCCCTGCCTGCCCGTAGCACCACGAAACGAAACAGGCACACCATTCCACGCGGGAATTAAAGCCGTACCAGCTCCAATAAGGGTAGCCGCCCACGTTGCCGACTTGCTGCTTTGCAAGGTCAACAATAGCGGTATTGCCGGGGCGCGTTCCGTTTACAAAGTCCACGCCGCTTAAATCCTCGGACGCAGAAGTGTCGGGAGAGCCGCCGCCAAAGATAAGGGGCTTGTTCCCGCTTGTCTGTAAGTACACCCGGTACATTTCCAGTTGTTCCGGGGTCAGATTGTTTTCTGCAATCGTGGATAACGGGGTGTTCGTCAGCTTGACGTTTAAGATGTAATACTCATAAGGCACTTGTACCGTGTAGGTGTCCGTATGCTCGTTGCCGTCCTCGTCTGTCCATGTGTCGGTGCGTTCTTCCTCCCGGTAGCGCATTTCCACTTCCTCGGTCAAGGTCAGCTTGTATTGCTGCTCAAAAATCCGCTGCAATTCTGTCTGTACGTCGGCGCGGGTGTAGCTTTGGTATTTTGCGGTCAGATAGGACGCTAATTCGTGGGGGTTATGCCCGATATTCGCAAGGTCATAGCGGTATTCGTCATAGCCGCTGTGGGTACTTTCGATATTGTCAATCTCCCGTTGCAGCTCGCTTTCCAGTCCGGCATAGGCATTTTCCACTTCCACAAGGTCGCTGTCCTCGGACGTGTAGGACGTTCCAAGAACGCCGTTTAGGGTGCCGGAAAACATTGCCCCGCAAGAGGACAGCCCCGACATAATGAGGATAAAGAGAAGCAGCGCACCGACAGCGATTGCCACGCCCGCCGGGGGCCTTGCCACAAATGCCGCTGTCTGCTTTGTTTTCTCTGCGGCTTTTTTTGCCGCTTTCCGGGTATTCTCGGCTGCGGCTTTGATACCCTTTGCGCTCCCTTGTTTCGCCGCCTTTGCATACTGCTTTTTAATCTGCTGTTTCTGCCAAAAGCGGGAAAGGGGGTTAGAGGTAAGCTGCGGGTTATCGTGCAGGGTTTTGTGATACTGAAAATCCACGTTTGCCTTAAACGCCGCTTTTTCAGCCTTTGCCGCCTCCCGGTAGGGTTTCAGCTTATGGCTGCGGTAGCCCTGCTTTAGTTTCCGCGCTCCGTACTTTACGCCGCGCTCGGCGGCTTCCTCGGTCTTGTGTGCGCCCTCCACGCCGGAGTTGTCCTTTTCAACGGAATGGATTTTGTTGTGGACGAAAATACCCGCTTCCTGCGCGGGGCGGGATAGCGGGTTGTGCTTCTCCTTAAATCCGGGCGGCTTGTCCTGTTCCTCAAAGTGCAGGCGGGTTTTGCCTTTCCCGGTGGCTTCATCAAAGGTACGCTCCTTAACCAGTTTCTTTTGCTTCGGGATAGCTGCCTTTGCTTTATCCAAGCGGTCGGCTGCTTTGTCGGATTTTTTGATGTACTTTTCAAGCTCCGGCGTGGCAAGTTCCTCGTCGGTAAATTGCAGCCGGGAAGATTTCGTTTGCTCGGCGGCTTCCTCCTGCGCCCTGCGTACCGCCTTTTTGCTTGTCTTGCGGGTGTGGGCGGCGTCAAGACGTTCCATGACGCGCTCCGCTTTTCCTGTGTCCGCTTTGGGGGCAGTCCCCGGCGCATGGGGAAGCGGGCTTGTATCAGATACCGGGGGAAGCTGCATAGCGTCCTGTGCCGCCTGCTGTTCCGGGGTCTTTTGTAAATCCGCGTCCCGTATGCGGTTGCTGATACGCTCCGTTTCGCCTGTGGTCTGATTTTCCGCGATAGCCCCGTCGCGGGTCATTTTCTGCGTGATTTTATCGCGGGGCTTTAATTCGTCTTTCAAGTGTTACCACCTCCAATCCGCGCCCCCGCAAGGGCGCAATACTCTGTGTTCAGTTCAATGCCGATATAATGTCGGTCAAGGTTTTTTGCGGCAAGCCCGGTGGTGCCGCTTCCAAAGAACGGGTCTATGACAATGCCGCCTTTCGGACAGCCCGCCAGTATGCACGTTTCCGCTAACTTCGGGGGATAGGCGGCAAAATGCCCGCCCTTATACGGTACGGTATTGATAAGCCAAACGTCCCGCTTGTTCCTTGTGGTCGGCATAAGAGCGTCGTCATAATAGCCGCCGCTGCGGGTTTTATTGATACCCTGTACCTTGCCCTGTCCGGGTACTTCCTCGGCATATTTGTGTCCTGCGCCGCGCCCCTGTCGGTACCGCGCAGCCGTTCCCGGCGCGATCGGCTCCGCAATGGCGGCAGCGTCATAGTAGTATTTCTTTGATTTTGTCAGCAAAAAGATGTGTTCATAGCACCGGCTCGGTCTGTCGCGGCAGCTTTCCGGCATGGGGTTTTCTTTCAGCCAAATAATATCGCTGCGTAAATACCACCCGTCAGAGCGCAGGGCAAAGGCTAAAAGCCACGGA
>OHCP01000524.1_pt1 | contig 13144 bp, 10 predicted proteins | sample 1566811 | NCBI WGS metagenome assembly OHCP01 (sample SAMEA3879591, study PRJEB24766) | human gut metagenome | biome: human-associated habitat; feature: feces | place: USA | collected 1985/1987
GGCAAGACTGTCGGAAGCAATCCGCGAAGGCGAGTTTGAAAAAACTTATCTTGCGGTCGTTTACGATACGCCCAAAGAAAAACAGGCGGTGCTTGTAAATCACCTGAAAAAGGATCCGAAAAGCAATACCGTCCGCGTCGTCCCGGAAGTCACCGAGGGCGCAAAATATGCGGAACTTACTTATAAAGTGTTCGAGTCCATCGGGAAACTTTCGCTTGTCGGCGTGAAACTTGCAACCGGCAGAAGTCATCAGATCCGCGTGCAGATGGCGCATATCGGAAACCCGATCGTTGGCGATATGCGATACAGCGGAAATCGTCCGAAAGCGCAATGCAATCTCGCGCTATGGGCGGCGGAACTTCGTTTTAAGCACCCCACGCTCGACCAGACGATGGTATTCAAGGTTTCCCCGCCGGAAGACGAAAAACCCTGGAATTATTTTAATCTCGAACCTTTCTTCCGCGTCAGCGTGAAAGACGCTATGGCGGAAACGTTATAAACCTATGGAATTTATCGAAAACACCTTGGGCGGCGTCCTGGACGACCTCTCAAAAAACAATCCGAACGGCTGGGCGGTAAGATATACCGACAGAAATTACTTCCGCACCTGGAAAGAACTTAACGACGAGGCGGATCTCATCGCACGCGGCATGATGTCTTTGGGCGTCAAAAAGGGCGATCACGTCGCAATCTGGGCAACCAACACGCCCGAATGGATTCTGACGTTGTTCGCGGCGGCGAAAATCGGCGCGGTGCTTGTAACCGTCAATACCAATTTCAAAATTTTTGAGTTGGAATACCTTTTGAGGCAGTCGGACACGAAACTTCTCGTGATGATCGGCGGATTCAAAAACAACGACTACGTCGCAACCGTGAACGAGCTTCTGCCCGAACTGAAAACGACTTCCGGCGAAATAGAGTCGGAGCATCTGCCGTTTTTGAAACGCGTCGTATTTGCAGGGAAAGAAACGCCCGAAGGAATGCTTAATTTTGAAGACCTTAAAATTCTGGGCGGCGATTTCCCCGTCGAAACGCTGAACACGCACGACGTCGTGAATATGCAATATACCTCGGGCACGACAGGCTTTCCGAAGGGCGTAATGCTCACGCACTACAATATCCTGAACAACGGCAAAACCATCGGCGACGGTATGAAATTTACAAAAAACGACAAACTTTGCATCACCGTTCCGTTTTTCCACTGCTTCGGACTTGTGCTTGCGATGATGGCGTGCATTACTCACGGCACGACGATGGTGCCCGTCGAAAGATACAGCCCCGTCCCCGTTATGAACGCAATCAGCGTCGAAAAATGCACGGCGGTGCACGGCGTACCCACGATGTTCATCGCAATGCTGGAACACGCGCAGTTCAATAATTTTGATTTTTCAAGCCTCAGAACGGGCATTATGGCAGGATCGCCTTGTCCCATCGAAGTGATGAAAAAAGTCATCGACAAAATGAATATGCGCGAAATTGTCATTGTTTTCGGACAGACCGAAGCGTCGCCCGGCTGCACGATGACGACGACTTCCGACAGTATCGACAAACGAGTAAACACGGTAGGGCGTGCGTTCCCCGGCGTCGAGTGTAAAATCATCGATCCGGAAAGTGGCGAAGAACTTCCGATAAACACCCCCGGCGAATTTTGTGCAAGGGGATACAATATAATGAAAGGGTATTACAAAATGCCCGAAGCGACCGCGCAAGCCATCGACAAGGACGGCTGGTTGCATACCGGCGATTTGTGTACCGTGGACGAAGACGGATATTATAAGGTTGTAGGACGTATCAAAGATATGATTATCCGCGGCGGCGAAAATATTTATCCGAAAGAAATCGAGGAGTGCTTGTATACGTGCGACAAGGTTTCCGACGTGCAGGTCATCGGCGTGCCTTCCGAGGCGTACGGCGAAGAAGTCATGGCGTGCGTCATTCTGAAAGAGGGCGAAGAAATGACCGAAGAAGAAGTCAAGGAATTCGTCGGCGCAAGAATGGCAAAACACAAGGTGCCGAGATACGTCAGGTTCGTGGACTCGTTCCCGACGAACGCGGCAGGCAAAATACAAAAATTCAAGATGCGTGAAGAAGCGATCGAGATTCTGAAACTGCAAACCGCCGCTTCAATCGAAACTGCATAACAAGAACTTTAAGGAGGAATTTCAGAGATGAAACTTGCTTTTTCGACAATCGGTTGCCCGAACTGGTCTTATGACGAAGTGGTATCCACCGCGTCCGATCTCGGCTACGACGGCTTTGAAGTGCGTGGTATCGGCGGCGAAATCTATGCGCCAGACGTCAAACAGTTCAAACCCGAAAACATTGAAAAAACCAAAGAAAAATTGAAAAGCCTCGGGCTTGGCATCACCATGCTTACGTCGGGTGCGTCGCTTGCGGTGTATTCCGAAAAGGAAAAAGCGGTTGCGGAAGCCAAGGCTTATATCGACCTTGCGGAGTCGCTCGGCGTGCCGTACATCAGGGTAATGTGCACCAACAGACCTATGCCCGACGGCGGCGATATCCAACTTTGCAAACGACTTTACAAGGAAATTTTAAGTTACGCAAGCGACAAAAACGTCCTGCCTCTTATCGAAACGAACGGCATCTTTTGTGACACGAAACTGTTGCGCGATTTTGTCGAAGAGTGCGACGGCGGCGTGCTGTGGGACATAAATCACCCGTATCGCTTCAACGGCGAAAGTATCGACACCACGCTCAAAAACCTTGGCGGCAGAATTTGTTACGTCCATATCAAGGACAGCGTCGTCCAGAACGGAGTAACGAAATATAAAATGCTGGGCTATGGCGATATTCCCGTCAAAGACGCCTTGCGCGGATTGAAGAAAGCCGGATACGACGGCACCGTTTCTCTGGAATGGGTGAAACGCTGGGAGCCCGACCTCGAAGAGCCCGGCATCGTGTTCTCGCAGTTCATAAGCACGATAAAAAGATATCTGAAACAATTATAAAAATCCGAAACAAAAGTCGCGCCGATTGGTGCGATTTTTTTGTGCAACGCAACCCGCTTTCCGCATATAATGATAAAAACGCGGAGGGCTTATGAATAACGATAAACGACTGGAAATAATTTTCAACCATATTAAAAACGGGGTGGAATTTATATCGACGGACAATGTCTTTATCGACGAAACCGTGCGTATCGGCAAACACACGCGAATTTATCCCGACCAGTACATAAGGGGGAATACCGTGATCGGCAACAGTTGCGTCCTGGACACGGGAAACGTCATTGAAGACAGCATAGTCGGAAACGGCGTAACAATCATAAAAAGCGTGTTAAGGAATGCAAAAATAGGCGATAAAACCACTGTCGGGCCGTTTGCCAACGTTCATACCAACGCTGACGTCGGGAAAGAATGCAGGGTAGGAAACTTTGTGGAAATCAAAAACGCAACCGTCGGACAGCGCGTCAAGGCGGCACATCTCGCGTACGTCGGCGACGTCGATATCGGCGATTTGTGCAACGTCGGGTGCGGCAGTATCTTCGTGAACTATGACGGCAAAAACAAGCACAGAAGCACCGTTGGTGAAAGTGTTTTTATCGGCAGTAACAGCAACGTCATCGCGCCTGTCAACATTGAAAACAACGCCTATATCGCGGCGGGCACGACCGTCACAGTTGACCTTCCGAAAAACTGTATGTGCATCGGACGAAGCCGCGAAACCGTCAAGGAAAACCGCACGAAGTACGTCAAAAACCAGTTTGACATGAAATACTTCGGCACGGACGGCATACGCGGGATTTACGGCGAAACGCTTTGTGACGACCTTGCGTACCTTGTAGGAAACTTTCTGGGTTATTCCGCGGACGGCGGCAAAGTCGTGCTCGGCAGGGATACGAGGATAAGCGGCGAAAAACTGTCCAGCGCGATTATAAGCGGCATTATCGACGCCGGCGCGGACGTGATAAACCTCGATATAGTGCCGACACCCGCCGTGTCTTTCGTCACGCGTGAAATCGACGCAAACTACGGCGTTATGATCAGCGCGTCGCACAATCCGCCCGAATACAACGGCATAAAAATCTTTATGAGCGACGGACGAAAACTTTGCCGCATCGAAGAAGCCGAAATCGAAAAACATATCGAAAGCAAGCGAAAAGTCGTCGCAAACGAAAAAGGCAAGGTCGAAAACGGGGCAGCATATTTTGAAAACTACGTGCGGGCGGTGACGGAAATCGCCGACGATTTGTCGGGGCTCAAAGTCGTTTTAGACTGTGCAAACGGAGCGCTTTCACACGTTGCGAAACACGTTTTTGAAAGCCTTAACGCCACCGTGTATTCCTTTAACGACGAAGGTTGCGGGCGAATTATCAATCACGAGTGCGGCGCGACCGACACAAAATTTTTGCGGCAGAAGGTGAAAGAACTTAACGCCGACGTCGGATTTGCGTACGACGGCGACGCCGACCGCCTTATCGCTGTCGACGAAAACGGTCGTGAAGTCGACGGGGACGAAATTATTTTCATCATCGCGCGCGAACTTCTGAAAAAAGGAAAACTCAATAAAAAGAAAGTTGTTTGCACGGTTTTAAGCAATATGGGCGTTGAAAGAAACTTAAATTCCATGGGCGTGAGTATGCTGCGCGTGGACGTCGGCGATCATAACGTGCAGGCGGCGATGGCAAAAGGCGGCTACGTCCTTGGCGGCGAGCAGTCGGGGCACATAATCCTTGGCGAGTTTGCGGCGACGGGCGACGGGCTTCTTGCAAGCGTGTACCTTGCAAGCACGATAAAGAAAACAAAACTGCCGCTGAGCGTCTTGTCAAAAGTTACGCGATATCCGCAAATCAACGCAAGTTTCGCCGTGAAAAATAAGTCGGAAGTCGTCAGGAACAAGGATTTGCAAAACTACGTTTCGGCAATAAAAGGTGAACTGCCCGAGGGCAGAATCTTGATCCGCGAAAGCGGCACGGAAGAAAAAATCAGACTTACCGTCGAGGCGAAAGACGAAGAAATAATGAACAACGCGTTCAAAAAAATGTCGAAGTATATAAAAGAAAAATTTATGTAAAAACGAAAAAACAAAAAGAAAGAAGCAACGCGAAATGCGTTGCTTCTTCCTAACTTAAAGCAAATATATATCAGATTTTTGATATATCGAGGTTTTGGATTTTTGATATATCGAGTTTTGTTTGGAAGCCGCCGTACATTTCCTGTGCGACGTCGTCATAGCAATCTTTGCCCAAAAACAGGGTATAGATTTCGCGCGCCTTTTCGACGTAATCGAAGTTGAGTTTTTCTGGCGCGATATCGTGATACTGCACCCACGCGTCGAAGTATGCGTCGGCGTAAGCGGTTTCGAGATTCGTGTAATAAGCGTTGTAGGGCATTTGAAGATAAATCTCGCCGTTTTGGAAAGCCGAAAGACTGTTGAGAATTTCGGACTTGTCCTTATCTTGGAGTTGGGTTTTGAGAATATAAAGTCCGCCGGCGTCAAGGACAATCCTTTGAGGGTTCAAAGATTTGAGTATCTCCCAATCGACAGATTTTTGATAACCCTTAAAAGTTTCACCATTTTTGCCAACATATTCGTCCAGAACGTTTCTTATTTTCGAAACGTCGAAGATGGAGTAATTTGCCGACGAGCTTTCAATGCCGTGCGTGCCGTAGTTGCTCTGACAGCCGAGATACACGGTTGCTTTTTTGGAGTTGTCGATGCCTTCGCCAATGCTCGAAAGATAGGTTTCCGTGTCGGAAATGAACGATAAAAGTTCGTTTGCGCGTTCTTTCCTGTTCAGAATGTCGCCAAGAAGGGCAATGGATTTTTTGACGTTTGCGTCAAACGCTTCTGTCTTGCCGTAACTTAATACCACGACGGGTTTCCCGATTTTTTGCTGTAAATCGTCCATCGCCGCCTTGTCCGAAGTGTAAAGGGAGAATACGATATCGGGATTTAACGAAAGAATCTTTTCGGCGTCGGCAGAGCCTTGCGGGCCGCCCATTCCGCACGACGGAAGGGAATTGAACAAATCCTTGTTGACCATTTTATATGGTCTTATCGAAAGTGTTGCTCCGACGCCCGTGCCGTCTTTATCGACGTCCTCGACGCCGACAAGTTTCGACAAATCGCCGACATAGGTGTAAAGGCGAAGAGAGCCTGCGCCGATGCATACGACGCGGTTGATTTTTTCGGGCACGGTAACTTCGCGCCCCAGAAGGTCGGTTACGGTTTTGCCGTTTGCGGTGTCTTTGTCTTTATCACAAGCCGAAAAAGCGAAAAGCGACGATAGAGTAACGATAATCATCAAAAGAATCAAAGCAGATTTTTTCATTGTCAGTCCTCGTATATAATCGTTTTTTTGCCGTTTATTTCAACAACGTCGGCATTCACGTCGAAAGTGTCCTTAAAGTCTTGTGCGGTTACGCAGTCCGCGGGGCATTGGCGCAGGATTTTCCCATCCTTCATAAACGTGATATCGTCCGCAAATCTTAGTGCCAGCGACAGGTCGTGCACGATCGCGACGGTAATTACGTTTTTGTCCACGGTCAGTTTTTTGATGAAAGACAAAACGTCCGCCTGATTTTTCACGTCAAGATTGCTTGTAAGTTCGTCAAAAAGCAAAACCTGCGGTTCTTGTGCAAGGGCACGGGCGATGGCGATTTTTTGTTTTTCGCCGCCCGAAAGGCTGTCGACGTTCCGCATTGCGAAGTCTTCCACGGAAAGGTCGGTGAAAAGTTTTTCCACAACGGACAAATCGTTTTCGGTTACGCCCCATCTGATGTAAGGACGTCGCCCGAGAAGCACCGCGTCGAACGCGCTCCCCGACGGGAAGAAAACGTTTTGCGGGACGTATCCCAGAAGTTTTGCTTTTTCGCGCGGTTTAAGCGACGATAAATCCGCATCGTCAAGGGTGATTTTGCCGAAAGTCGGAGTCAATAACCCCAGAATATTTGAAAACAAAGTTGTCTTTCCCGCTCCGTTTGCGCCGAGAAGGAAAGTGCATTTCCCCGATTCCGCCTGAAAATTCACGCCGTCAAGGACTTGTTTTCCGGAGGAATATTTGAACGATAAATCAGATATTTTCAGATTCATTCTTCTTCCTCCTTAAAAGTATTGCCAAAAATACGGGACCGCCGATAAGCGACGTTACTACGCCGACGGGAACCGACGTGCCGAAAATCGGCAGACGTCCCAGAATATCGGATATTAACAAAAGCAGCGCGCCCGCAAGGAACGACGACGGCAAAAGATATCTGTAATCGTCGCCGACGATGCGTTTCATAAACTGCGGCGCGGTAAGTCCGACAAACCCGATTATGCCCAGAAACGATACGGTAACCGACGTGATGAGCGACGCAAGCAACAGCGACATAATCGTCATAAACCGAGTGTTCACACCAAGGGTTTTCGCATACGCAATCCCGCCCGACATCGCCGAAAAATCCCAACGCTTCAAAAAGAAGAACAACGTCGAAACCGCAACGACGATAAACATAATAAGGTCGGTTTTGTAGGACGCGCGCCCAAGGTCGCCGAAAGTCCAGTACACGGCGGAAGCAACCTGCGTGTCGCTTGCAAAATATTGAATGAGCGTCGTGCCTGCCTGAAAGATTGCGGATACCGCAACGCCCGAAAGCACTATCCTTGTGGGGTCGATGCCGCCCTTCCATGCCAGAAGGTATATTATCGCCGCTGCAAGCATTGCTCCCCCGAATGCGGCTATGGGCACAAAATTCTGCCACTGGGGAAATATTACAAGTATTACGATACCGAAAAGTCCAGCTCCGCTGCTTATGCCTATAATGGACGGATCCGCCAGCGGATTTTTCATCACGCCCTGCAGTATTGAGCCTGAAAGCGCAAGGTTTATACCTACAAGAGCGGCAAGAATCATTCTGGGAAGCCTAATGTTCCAGATGACCTTGTTATTGGTCCCCGTATGATTTCCCGAAACAGTATCTATAATATCCGAAACGGAAATATCCATCGTTCCCACAACGTTGCCAAGAATAAATGCAAACACCACTGCCGCCGCAAGAATGACAAGCACCGCCGCTTTAAATGAGACGGTTTCTCTCAGATCTGTTTTTTCCATCAGAATGTTTCTTCCACCTCTCCGTAAATATCGGGATAAATGCTCTGCGCCATATATTTTATGGCATCAACATAATACGGGCCTGCATTATAAAGATAATACTGCTGGGGAAGATAAATTACCCTGCCCTCGCTTATGGCATTCACCGAGCTCCACGCAGGATTTGAAGCGAACTGCTCTTCGACAGTCTTTTTAGCCTCTTCATTGCTTGATATCATAGTTGTTACAAGAACATAGTCGGGATCCTTTTCAACGATGTACTCGATATCCAGCGGAGTTGTTTCTGAACCTACGGTATCGGGGGCAAGACCCGATGCGATGTTATCAAGCTCAAGGATACCTGCAATATCGCCTGCAATGCTGTTGTCAAGCTTTACGGCAAGTGATTTTGAAGTAACATAGAGAATTACAACTGATATATCATCATCGGGAAGCTTGTCGGTAATTTCCTTTTTGCCCTTTTCAAGCTCTGCGATGCGCTGTTCGGCAAGCTCGCTCTGACCCAGCAGTTTTCCGAATGCACGGTATGTATCAACAACGTCAGAAAAGCCTCTGATATGCGACTGGATAACGTTATAGCCCATCTCACGGAGCTTTGAGCCCTGAGTGGTCTGGGTGCCCACCTGTGCTATAATAAGGTCAGGCTCCTGTGCTATTACAGCCTCCATATCAACAGAATACACGGGGCCTATCTGGGGAAGCGACTTTATTTCCTCCTCATATCCTTCTGTAAGGCGGACATTATCGCTTACATCGGAGGTACAGACGGATTTTCCGCCAAGGTCATACCAGATATTCAGCGGAGTGCCTGACAGCACGGCTACCTTTTCAGGCTTTGTTTCTATGGTCGTTTCATATTTGAGATAATCACGCACCGTGAGAGGATAGTCATCGCCTGTAACGAGAATGGCTTCCTCACTGTCCGAGACCTTGTCGGCTGCTGCGGCATTTTTCAGTCCACCGACCCCTGCATTGTTCGCTGTAGTCTCAGCCGCTCCCTCTGATGAAGTGCCTGCGTCCGATGATGCACAGCCCACTGCCGATAAAGCCACGACCGCTGCCATAAATGCTGTTAATACTCTTTTTTTCATGATCCTACATCCTTTCGTGAACTTATATGTATTTATGCAAATAAAAAACGGACATTACCCAAGCCCCAGCATGGATAATGTCCGTTTGCTTAATTCTTTCACTTTTTATGATATGATATGCCGTGCCAGGTTTTGCCAAATATAAAAAAGGCAACACACAAGCGCCGCCAAAGCAGCCGATTTTTCACATCATACCATCATTTACGTTCCGGAGTTCCGCAGACAAAGGAAAAATTTCCTCATAAACAATACCCTGCACGGGGAGGATACAGGCAAGTATTCCGACTTATTGCCCGCCAGAACGGCTCGCATACGCCTTCCCGAAGAAACTCTCCAGTGACTGACTCACGTCATGTATGCGTTAAGACAAAATACGGCAACGGCCTTGCTCAGGATTCGCACCTGATTCCTTGTTAGGCTTGGCAGCTTTTTGTTAAAAGCACTGCTTTTGCACCTGTATCCCGATAGTTATTCATTTTTTATTATTTTACCATCTTATTATTCGGTTGTCAATAGAGACTTGATGAACTTCAAATGCCTATGTTATTTCATTTTTCAAATAAACGCCTCCTTTTTAAATATTTAATAGTCATACTCTCAATGACCATAGATGAATAATTCACCTGAAAGCAGAAAAAATAGTAAGGCAACCAAAAACTCAGGAAAAAGTCAGCATCGCAATCATATTGCTGCGATACCGATCTTGAATTTATACGTGAAAGGAACGATACTATGAAAGCAACAGGTATTGTCAGGAGAATTGACGATCTCGGAAGAGTGGTCATTCCCAAAGAGATAAGGAGAACTATGCGTATCAGAGAGGGCGACCCCTTACAGGCAACAATTACACAGGCGGATAGGCTTATACGGCTGGCTGAGAGATTGAAAGGCAACAATACATAATAAAAATGACCTCAGCCTGTTGAGCATATATGAAGCTGCAGTCATAAATTTAACATACAGTATTAGTTTATAAATATTCATCAAGAGTTCTAAGATAAAGCAATTACGCCGTAGGGTCAAATCATTATTTACATTGTTACCGCCCTCAGCACCAGGCTCCAGCTGATACACACAATACAGAATGAAGTCAGCGTGGAACAGCAGAGCGGCAGACTGCGGAGCTTTGTTTTTTCATAAAGCTTCATTGCAGTAAGCGGTGTAAAAACTGCCGCAACGAGTATGGATATTATCATAAGAGGAACACTCATTTCGTAGGTGTTTATGAATGCGGAGATTATTACAAAGCCAGAAAATGTAAAGGCGCCTTCTCCCCGCTTTATCTTTGGAAACCATAAAAAAATGCTTGTGGCAATGGTGATAAGCTGGCAGCACATGACTGTGGGGAATTTATACGCCGCACAGGAATTAGCAAGCGGGTCAAGCCACCATGCCAGCACTGCTCCGATATACATTCCAACTGTTCCCCAGCTGCTTCCCCAGAAAATAAGCTCTGAGGGGTCTGCCAGCAGCCGCCTTACATACAGTCTGCTGTCCGAAAAGCTCCTGTTATCCGCAGGAGAGCTTTTGTATATGCTCATATCTATGGGTGTCATCCACGGAAGATGTCGGCAGAGCAGCACGCACAGCGGCACTGTCACTGCCATGCCGATAGCTGCGGATACAAATGCGGGCAGTCCCAGCGGCTTTACTATGTACGGCATTGCAATATACGCTCCGAAGCCCGCAGGAGCAAGTCCTCCGAGGATCATCTCGGTGGCGATCTTTTTTGCACCGCCGCCGTATATGGTAAAAAGCAGCGGAGCAAGGCTGCAGAAGGATATGAACGTTGCTGCCCAGCCGTTCATGGTCGCCCTGTGATAAACAAGGTTTGCAAGGAGCATTGCTCCTGTGCTGACAAGAAGCATAGGAATAAAATAACCGCTGCCGCCAACAAGATCAGTGCCGCGGAAGCGTGAATTTGTCCGCTCAAAGAAATATCCGATGAACGTGAATATTATCATCACAACACCGCAGACCCATGTTCTCATTACCTGACCCTCGGGTATCTCCCCTATCAGCCACTGTATCTCCGACCATACATCGCCTGCGTTTTTTCCTGCGATTATCTCGTCAAGACTATCTATATAATGGTTTGAAGCAATGCTGTCCTGCAAGGCGTTCATTATGGACATCAGCGCCGTACATATTATCAGCGTGACGATATAGGCAGGCAGAGCACCCTTTCTTTCCTTGAAAAACATATTCCCCCTCCTTGTAAAGTAGCGCCGCTCATAGCTCATATGAACGGCGCTGTACTGTACAATGGATATTATCCGCAGAACTTGCTGCACATAACAAAATGTCCGGGAGAAACCTCCACGTTTTCGGGGCATTTTTCCATGCACTCATCGTCCGCATATATGCAGCGTGTGCAGAACGGGCAGCCCTTGGGCGGATTTTCGGGTGACGGAGTATCGCCGACTTTAAGGTCAAGGCTGAAGCCCTCATCGTTTATGCCCTTTTTGATACTGGGCGCCGCTTTGAGCAGCACCTTGGTATAAGGGTGACGTGCATCGCTGTAGATATCCTTGCTCTTTGCCCTCTCAACGATATGACCAAGGTACATGATAAGTATCTCATCTGCGATCTGGCGAACCACCGCAAGGTCATGCGCAACCAGCAGTATCGAAAGGTTAAGCTCGCTCTGGAGGTCCATAAGCAGGTTTATTATCTGAGCCTGCAGTGATACGTCCAGTGCGGATATAGGCTCGTCTGCCAGCAGCAGCTTGGGATTTACCACCAGCGCACGGGCTATTACCGCACGCTGCCTCTGACCGCCCGAAAGCTGGTGTGGATATCTGGTAAGGAAGTCGGTATCAAGACCTATAAGATCAAAGGTCTTTTTGATGATAGCCATTCTTTCAGCAGGGTCTGATACGCCCGAAAGCTTCAAAGGCTCCTCGATGGACTCCTGAATGGTAAAACGTGGGTGAAGCGAAGAAAGGGTATCCTGGAATATCATCTGGACGCTTTTCTTCATCTCGTCCCTGTCCTCGGGATAAAGCTCGTCCAGAGGGCAGCCATGAAATCTTACAGTACCTGTAGTGGGCTTTTCGATATCGGAGATTATTCTCAGCAGTACGGATTTTCCGCAGCCTGATTCGCCTACAAGGGCAATGGTCTTGCCCTCCTCGACCTCCAGCGAAACGTCGTCAACGATACGCTTGTTGCCGACTACCTTGCTGAACAGTCCACGTCTTACGGGATATAATTTAACAATGTTATCGCATGATAATATGGGATATGATTTATCCATATAGCTCACTCCTTATTCAAGAACCGTATCGTCGGCAGTATTATAGTCAAGAAGCGGGAAGTGGCAGGCGCAGAATCTGTCCTCGCCTATCTGTTTCAGCTCGGGGACTTCCTTGCGGCAGATGTCCTTTGCATAGGGACATCTGGGAGCAAATGCGCAGCCGGGCTGAGGCTTTGCCATATTTGGAGGGAAGCCCTCGATGGACTTCAGTCTCTTTGTCTTACGTGCTTCAAGCAGTGGTACGGACTGGATAAGTCCGACAGTATAGGGGTGGGCAGGCTTTAAAAGCAGATCTCTCTTTGGTGAGGATTCAACGCAGCGGCCTGCATACATTACAAAGATATCATCGGAGAACTGGGAAACAACGCCGAAGTCATGGGTGATTATCATAATGGAAATGCCCGTTTCCTTCTGAAGCTCGCTGAGAGCCTCGATTATCTCCGCCTGAATGGTGATGCCAAGGCTTGTGGTAGGCTCGTCGGCAATAAGTATGGACGGGTCGCATATCATAGACATGGCGATGAATATTCTCTGGCGGAAGCCTGCGGAAAACTCACAGGGGAACTTCTTCATTACCTCGTCGCCGTTGCGTATGCCTACAAGCTTCAATACCTCTATCGCCTTGTCATGGGCTTCCTTTTTGGTAGCGCCCTTCTTGTGGACAAGGTATGCTTCCGTAAGCTGGCTGCCAAGGGTAAGGTAAGGATTGAAGGAGGTGGTAGGGTCCTGGAATAT
>OHCP01000530.1_pt1 | contig 13025 bp, 7 predicted proteins | sample 1566811 | NCBI WGS metagenome assembly OHCP01 (sample SAMEA3879591, study PRJEB24766) | human gut metagenome | biome: human-associated habitat; feature: feces | place: USA | collected 1985/1987
TACTTGATATCAATATGGGCATGAATGGTATCGATGAGAAGGAGATGATGAAATCGGTTATATATGAGGTTTCATCAACCGTGGACTGCCCTCTTTGTATTGATTCAAGCTATGTGGAGGTAATAGAGGAGGCTCTTAAGATTTATCCGGGAAGAGCTCTAATCAATTCCATTTCTCTTGAGACTGAGAAGATGGAAAAGCTTCTGCCTCTTGCGGCAAAATACGGAGCGATGTTCATACTCTTACCACTTTCGGATGCAGGATTGCCAAAGGATGTCGAGGAGAAAAAGCAGATTATAAATACTATTTATGACAAGGCACTTTCGCTTGGAATGGCACATGAGGATATCGTAGTGGATGGACTTGTTGCGACAATAGGTGCAAATCCAAAGGCCGCAATCGAGTGCTATGAGACCATTGCGTACTGTAAGGATGAGAAAAAGCTTCCTACAATATGCGGCCTTTCAAATATATCCTTCGGACTGCCTGAGCGTATGTACGTGAACACAGCGTTTCTTACAATGGCCATATGCAAAGGACTCACCATGGCCATTGCCAATCCATCACAGGAGCTTTTGATGAATGCTGCATTTGCATCGGATATGCTGCTCGACAGACCTGACAGCGATATAGCATACATCGAGCGCATGAGCAGGCTTGCGGAGGAAAAGGCCCAATATGAGACTGTTGTTGTGAAAAAGTCGGACAATGATGCGTCTGCTTCAAACAGCACATGCGCAGCGGGCAGTAAGGATGCGGTATTTCAGGCTGTCTTAAAGGGAAACAAGGGCAGTATAATTGATGAAGTAAAGAAAATGCTTTCTGATGGGGCAAAGCCTGACGAGATTATTAATAACAGCCTGATTCCGGCTATTAATGAGGTGGGAGAGCTTTTCAACCAGAAGAAATATTTCCTGCCACAGCTTATCGGCAGCGCAAATACTATGAAGCTTGCTATAGAGCATCTGGAGCCGTTACTTGAAAAGAAGGACTCAGGTGATGATATGCCGACTCTTGTCATTGCAACGGTGGAGGGGGATATCCATGATATAGGAAAGAACCTTGTTGTGCTTATGCTTAAAAACTATGGCTACAACGTGATTGATATGGGAAAGGATGTGCCTTGTGAGGATATTGTCAACAAGGCGATTGAGACGAATGCGGCAGTTATCGGACTGTCAGCTCTTATGACCACCACCATGATGCGCATGAAGGATGTAGTGGAAATCTGCAAGGAAAAGGGCTGTAAGAGTAAGGTGGTAATCGGTGGAGCCTGCATTACACAGAGCTTTGCAGACGAGATAGGAGCCGACGGATATTCAAAGGATGCGGCAGAGTGCGTGAAGCTTGTGGAGAGACTTCTGAATAGTTAAAATTTTTTTAAATAAAATGAAAAAAGTTGTTGACAATAAGGTGCCGACTGTATATAATAATCAAGTCGGTTGACGACATGGGATCTTAGCTCAGCTGGGAGAGCATCTGCCTTACAAGCAGAGGGTCACAGGTTCGAGCCCTGTAGGTCCCATCCTTTTAAAGGTATCAATCAAATATGGCGAGGTGGCTCAACTGGCTAGAGCGTCCGGTTCATACCCGGGAGGTTGAGAGTTCGAGTCTCTCCCTCGCTACTTGTTAAGACTTGCAGTTGTTGCAGGTCTTTTTGTTATAAATAGTTACGAAACAGAAAGGGATAAGCATGATAAGACCTAAAATAGGACTTGACTGGGATGATGTGACAGCCCCATTCAACAGCATAGCCATAGATATGGCAAACAAAAAATATAATATCACCCCACCGCTTGAATTGGAGGATATAGATTCCTGGGAGAATACCGGCAGAGCCTCTGTCATAAAGGAATTTTACCGGGATAATACACTTTACGAGAGGCAGAAGCCTACAGAAGAGACAAAGCGGATGATAAGAAAGCTTATGGATATTGGAGAGGTCTATTTTATCACTGCGGTGGCACCGGGCTTCATGGGAGTGAGAGCGAGTCAGATAATGGAGGCATTTCCTGATTTCCCGACAGAAAATATCATACTTGGCAATGCAAAAAATCTCGTGCAGTTTGATATTATTTTAGATGATGCCATACACAATGTGCTTGAGACACCGGCCACATATCCTGTGCTCATGCGAAAGCCGTGGAATTCAAAAATGACAGGACTGTTATCGGTCAATAATATCACAGAGTTTGTATATCTCGTGGAGCAGATAATAAATGCGTCATTATATAGAAATAAAAATATAAAGAATCCGTCAGTTGTGGCGCTTGTCGGACCATCAGGCTCAGGAAAGACAGCGCTCTCAGACAGCCTGTGCGCCATGGAGCAGTTTGAGAATCCGAAAACATACTGTACCAAGCCAGGAGATAAGCACAGGTACCTGACGGAGGAGGAGTTCAATGCGCAGGATTTCTTTGAAAAGACAAGGTACGCCGGAATACAATATGGCACCAAAATGGAGGATATAGAGGCAGTGCTTGAAAAGGGGCATTTTGTCGTGATGCCGCTTGACATGTGTGGTGCCATTGCAATGAAGCGTCATTTTCCTACTGTAATAGTGTATGTGGCACGTGATAAGGAGCTTTTAATCCGGGATATCATAGAGCAGGATTACTCAATAGAAGAAAAGACACTTCGTATTCTGTCGATAGATGCAGAGAAACGCAATCGCCAGATATGTGATTATGCTGTAAATAACATGGACGTTGGTGCAGCTACTAGAGAGCTTTCTGATGTTTTGGAAAACAATTGCTTATAAAATATATTTATAGCAAGCTCTTAGTTATAAGTATTAACACTTTTCCTAGAAAGATGATATGATATGATTAGTTCAAGGGAACAGCATCCCGGAATTAAAATTAAAAACAAAAAACATTAACATATCATTAATAGGAGGATATTAATATGAGCAAGAAACATTATGCAGACAGAAATTTAAAATTTGAAACACTTCAACTTCATGTTGGTCAAGAGCAGGCTGACCCAGTAACAGATGCAAGAGCAGTTCCAATATATGCTTCAACTTCATATGTTTTCCATAACTCACAGCACGCCGCAGATAGATTTGCACTTAAAGATGCAGGTAACATTTATGGCAGACTTACTAACCCAACACAAGATGTTTTTGAGCAGAGAATTGCAGCTCTTGAGGGTGGTGTAGCAGCTCTTGCAGTAGCAAGTGGTGCAGCAGCTGTAACATATACAATTCAGAACCTTGCAGGTGCAGGCGACCACATTGTTGCTGCAAAAACAATTTATGGTGGTTCTTATAATCTTCTTGAGCATACACTCCCAACATATGGCATTAAGACAACTTTTGTAGACCCTGACGAAGAGGGTGCATTTGAAAGTGCTATTCAGGATAACACAAAGGCTATCTATATTGAATCCCTCGGCAATCCAAATTCAAATATTATTGATATAGAAAAGGTTGCAGCAATCGCACACGCACATAAAATTCCGCTTGTTGTCGATAGCACATTCGCAACACCATATCTTTTAAGACCTATTGAGCATGGTGCAGATATTGTTGTTCATTCAGCAACAAAGTTCATCGGTGGTCATGGTACAGCAATTGGCGGTGTTATCGTTGATAGCGGTAAATTCGATTGGGAAGCAAGTGGAAAGTTCCCATCACTTGTAGAGCCAAACCCAAGCTACCACGGTGTAAGCTTCACAAAGGCAGCTGGACCAGCAGCATTCGTTACAAAGATTCGTGCAATCTTGCTTCGTGATACTGGTGCAACAATTTCTCCTTTCCACGCATTTATCTTCCTCCAAGGTCTTGAAACACTCTCACTCCGTGTAGAGCGTCATGTTGAAAATGCGCTCAAGGTTGTAGATTTCCTCAAAAATCACCCACAGGTTGAAAGAGTTAATCACCCATCACTCCCAGAGAGCGGTTATAAGGACCTTTACGATAAGTACTTCCCGAAGGGTGCTGGTTCTATCTTCACATTTGAGATTAAGGGTACATCTGAGGACGCACAAAAGTTCATTGATAACCTCAAGGTATTCTCACTTCTTGCAAATGTTGCCGATGTTAAATCTCTTGCAATCCACCCAGCAACAACAACACATTCACAGCTCAACGAAGAAGAGCTTGCAGAGCAGGGCATTAAGCCAAATACAATCAGACTTTCTATCGGTACAGAGCATATTGATGATATTATCTTTGACCTTGAAGAAGCATTTAAGGCAGTTGCAAATAAATAATTAAATCTTCTCCTTAGGAAAATTAAAAGTTTCGCTCGTGATGTATTAAAGAAACTTACGATTATTAAAAATTCCCCTGATAAATTTAAGCCATATTGATACAATTCCCCCTATACCTTCTAATAAATTTAAGTCCTTGCATCAAAATTCGATGCAAGGACTTTTACTTTTGCATAAAGTTTAATTTTCCGCTTTACCTATTCGACAATGTGTGATAAAATAAACATAGTATGTCAAGATTTCATTATACTGAAAGGATTGGTAGTGAAATGTCAGAAGTAAAAAGAATTTTTGTTGAAAAAAGAAAGGGCTTCGATGTCGAAGCGGTAAACCTGCTCGCAGATTTAAAGCAAAATCTCGGTATTAAAAATGCAGAAGCAGTAAGAATTATTAACCGCTATGATATTTCAGGCCTTGACGGTGAAAGCTTTGAAAAAGCTAAGAATACTATTCTTAGCGAAACAAATGCTGATACTGTTTATGATGAAAAGATTTCTATCGGTGATGAATTTAAGGTATTTGCTATGGAATATCTTCCAGGTCAGTATGACCAAAGAGCCGATTCAGCTGCACAATGTGTTCAGCTTCTCACACAGGGCGAAAGACCACAGGTAGTTACAGCTAAAGTTATCGCAGTTTCAGGCAATATTTCAGACACTGATTTTAAAAAGATTAAGGATTATCTTATAAACCCAGTTGAGTCCAGACTTGCTTCCTTTGAAAAGCCAGAAAGCCTTGATATGAAAGCAAATGTTCCAGATAATGTTGCAGTTATAAAGGGTTTTACAGTCTGGAATGATGAGGAAATGGAAAAGTATTATTCCTCTATGGGCTTTGCTATGACACTTTCAGACTTGAAGTTCTGCCGTGATTATTTCAGAGATGAAGAACATCGTGACCCAACAGTTACAGAGCTTCGTGTTATCGACACATATTGGTCAGACCATTGCCGTCATACAACCTTCCTCACAAGACTTGAGAAGATTGAGATTGAAAAAGGTGCATTGTCTGAGGCTATCGAGAATGCTCTTAAAGAATACTATTCAGCTCGTGATGAAATTTATGGCAAGGATACAAAGAGAGATGTATCCCTTATGGATATGGCTATCATTGGAATGAAGCTTCTTCGTAAGCGTGGACTTATTCCTGACCTTGATGTCAGTGACGAAATCAACGCTTGCTCTATTGAAGTTCCAGTAACTATTGATGGCAAGACAGAAAAGTGGCTCGTTCAGTTCAAGAACGAAACACATAACCACCCAACAGAAATTGAGCCTTTCGGTGGTGCGGCTACTTGCCTTGGTGGTGCTATCAGAGACCCACTTTCCGGCAGAGCGTATGTTTATCAGGCTATGCGTGTTACAGGTTCAGGCGACCCAACACTTCCTTTTGAAAAGACAATGAAGGGTAAGCTTCCGTCAAGAAAGATTACAACAGGTGCGGCACAGGGTTATAGCTCATACGGCAACCAAATCGGACTTGCAACAGGTCAAGTTACAGAGCTTTACGATATGGGTTATGCAGCAAAAAGACTTGAAATCGGTGCAGTTATCGGTGCGTCACCAAAGGAAAATGTTGTTCGTGGCGTTCCAAGTGAAGGCGATATTATAGTTCTCCTCGGCGGTAGAACAGGTCGTGACGGCTGTGGCGGTGCAACAGGTTCTTCAAAGGCACATACACTCGAATCAATCGAAACTTGTGGTGCTGAGGTTCAGAAGGGTAATCCTCCGACAGAACGCAAGATTCAAAGACTTTTCAGAAATGAAAAAGCCGCTAAGATGATTAAGCGTTGCAATGACTTCGGTGCAGGCGGTGTTTGTGTTGCTATTGGTGAGCTTGCAGACGGTCTTGACATCGACCTTGATAAGGTTCGCAAGAAGTATGACGGTCTTGACGGCACAGAGCTTGCAATCTCCGAATCTCAGGAGAGAATGGCTGTTGTACTTGATAAGAGCGATGTTGACGCATTTATTGCACTTGCAGGCGAGGAAAACCTCGAAGCATATCCTGTTGCAATAGTTGCAAAGAATCCAAGACTTACAATGAAATGGCGTGGCGATGTTATCGTAAGCCTCAGCCGTGAATTCCTTAATACAAACGGTGTTACACAGGTAGCAACTTCATATATTACTGCTCCTGATGCTGATAATTGTTATAGAACTTCTGTTCCAAAGGCTCTTGAAGGACTTGACACAAAGACTGCATTTAAGAAGAACCTTTCTCGTCTTGAGTGCTGCTCACAGAGAGGACTTGTTGAACGCTTTGATGCAAGTATCGGTGCGGCAACAGTTATGATGCCATTCGGTGGTAAAACTCAGCTTACACCAGAAGATGCTATGGCTGCAAAGCTTCCGCTTCTCAAAGGTGAAACTGACGATGCAACTGCAATGAGCTATGGTTATATTCCAGGCATTTCCCGTTGGAGTCCGTTCCACGGTGCGGCTTATGCTGTTGCAGAATCTCTCTCAAAATTAGCCGCAATCGGTGCAGACCCACTCACTTCAAGACTTACCTTCCAAGAATATTTTGAAAGACTTCACGAAGTTCCTTCCCGTTGGGGCAAGCCTACTGCCGCACTTCTTGGTGCATTGACAGCACAGATAAATATGGGTATCCCATCAATCGGTGGTAAGGACAGTATGTCAGGTTCATTCGAGGATTTAGATGTACCACCTACACTCGTAAGCTTTGCCGTAGCAATGACAAAGGCTTCTAAGACAATTTCCGCTGAATTTAAGAAGTCAGGCTCTAAGGTTGTTTACATCCCACTTCCAGAGGATAAGGCAACAGGACTTCCAGCTTGGGAAGAACTCAAGAAAGTATATAAGGCAATCTATGCACTTGCAAATGACGGCAAGATTCTTGCAGCATCTGTTGTCCGTGAGGGCGGTGCAGCTGCAACTGTCGCAAGAATGAGCTTTGGTAATAAGATAGGCTTTGAGTTCAAGAATGAGCTTACAGCAAAAGAACTTTTCGCTCCACTTTCAGGTTCATTCGTTGTTGAGCTTGCAGACGATGCAGAAATTTCTGATATTCTCTATTATGATTTAGGTACAACTGTTGATGCAGAAACAATCACAGTCAACGGCGAAACTCTCACTATTGATGAGCTTATTGAGGAATGGAACTTCAAGCTTGAGGGCGTATTCCCAACTAAATCATATTGCCCGGCAAATGAGCAGGAGATCCCACTTTATACAGAACGCAATACTTCATCACCTGTCATCAAGACAGCAAAACCAAAGGTATTTATCCCTGTATTCCCAGGAACAAACTGCGAGATTGATACAGCAAGAGCCTTTGAAAAGGCGGGTGCAGAACCTAAGCTTCTCATTGTAAAGAACCTTACTCCAGCAGCTATCGAGGAAACAATTTCCGAGATGGTTAAGCTCATTGACGATGCACAGATGGTTATGCTTCCAGGTGGTTTCTCAGGCGGTGACGAGCCAGACGGTTCAGGTAAGTTTATCGCAACAACTTTCAGAAACCCAAGAGTAAGTGAGGCAGTCGCAAGACTTCTCAATCAGCGTGACGGTCTTATGCTCGGTATCTGCAATGGTTTCCAGGCACTTATCAAGCTCGGACTTGTACCTTACGGTGAAATTCGTGAGCTTAAAGCAGATGATCCAACACTTACATTTAACACAATCGGTCGTCATATTTCCCATATGGCATATACTCGTGTTACTTCCACAAAGTCACCATGGTTCTCATCTGTAAACGCAGGAGATGTATTCTCAGTGCCGATTTCTCATGGTGAAGGTAGATTCGTAGTTTCTGACGAAATGCTCCAGAAGCTTATTGCAAACGGACAGATTGCAACACAGTATGTTGACCTTAACGGCAAGCAGGCTGACACAATCGAGTTCAACCCGAACGGCTCTGTTTGTGCTATTGAGGGTATTACAAGCCCAGACGGTCGTGTTCTTGGTAAGATGGGACACTCCGAAAGAAAGGGCGACAACCTTTATAAGAATGTACCATTTGAGAAAGACCAAAAGATTTTCGAGAGTGGCGTAAAATACTTCAAGTAATATAAAAATTAAAAATAATCAAACAAAAACGGAAACAGCTTGTAATGGCTGTTTCCGTTTTCTGCTTTTATATAAAATTTTTTGAGAATAATAACTTATTTTTATTTACCACAATATATGCAGATTGCTTTTGATACAAAAGTTGCTGTTCCTACTCCTCCGGCATTGTCTATGTTTATAGTGAATTCACTGTTTCCGGCATACATTTGTCCTAAATTAGATAGAATTTCATCAGAGCATTTATAAAAATGTTCAGAAATATAATCTTGTAGCTTTTGAACTTGGTTTTGCACCTTTGCCGAATCAGGTAGCATATTCTTTAAAGCTCCAAATTCTACAAAAATTTGCATGAAATTTTGGATTATTTCATTTTGTTCTTCTTTTGTTTGATTTTTAGATTTTTGTTGGAATTCAAAATATTCTTGCGAATTACCCCATTGCTCTTTTGCTCGTTTTGTATATTCGTCAATCTTACTTGTGTCAAATGCTGAAAAATTCATTGCTTTCACTCCTATAAATTGTATTCCACGGGCAAAGCTAATCAGATTTTCCAAACGCTCTTTCTTTAAGGTTAACAAAGTGATTTGTTGCTCGAGTGCTTTGTTTTTGTCAAAATCTTTCATTTTAAAATAAAGAGCGTATTTTCCGAAAGACAAGACGCTCTTTTTTATTTATTAACTGTGTTCTCCACATTGCAAAAACAGATTGTATGTGTTATACTGAATATGCGACACAATCGAATATTCTGCACAATGGGTACGAATAGGCATTTCGTATCTCTGTTTTCCATTGTGCAGGAAATTGTGTCGCAGCAATCGGAGGTACTGTGCAGGGCGTGCTTTCGGTTGAAGGCACGCTTTTTTTGCCCTGTAAAATTTCTCGGAGGTCAAAAATGAGAAGGAAGTTTGTTGTTGTGTTGTCGGTGTTTCTGACGGTTTTAATATTGTCGGCGACTTTGGCGGGCTGCGGCAAGCCTGCTAAAAACGCAGAGTACGAAGAGTTCGAGCAGGTAATAAAGACCGTTTTGGAAAACAGCGTGGACAGAATGGGCAAGGACGAAAAGCAAATTAAAGCGTCTGAAAGTGTTAAAGCGGCTCGACAGAAGGTTTTTGCAAAAGGCGACGACGCGCCCGGTTTGACTGCGTTTGCGGAAAATGAAGGCGACGGTTTGTTTGACATAATCGCCGAATACTCCGATGCCGTTCAGGTTATGGAAGAAAATTACGTAAAAGGCTATTTCGAGCTTGTCTCTCAGACTACCATGTCGCTTCCGCTTATCGCGGGAGATGCGTTGCGCACTTATCCGAAAGTGAAAAACTTTTACGGCGTATCGGTAGGCTGCCGCGAGGAGGGAATCTTTTTAAAGGCGGAAAAAGAGGGAACGAGTTTTATCGTAAAGGTATATACGGGAGGCGGCAATTTTTACGAGGAATATTTTGTAATGAAACTCAATTACAACGGCGCGACGGATTTTTCTTTTACCGTATACGACGTTGCGGAGGAGAACGCTCAACTCAATCGCGGGGCTTACGAAATGTTTTACTACGGCGACAGCGAGCTTAATTTTCTCAATTTCATAAGGGGCGAGAGCAATACGGCGGTGTATTATCAAAACGGGACGGATTATTATTTGGATTCCGCCGACGCGGTAGAAAAACTTTACGCTATTGTAAAAGATGAATTCGCCTCAATCGATTTTGCCGCAATAAAAGAGCTGGGTACTGCTCCCGATTTTACAATCAACGGCGAACAGTGGGCGGAATGCTACATTAAGTATATTAACGGCGGCGAGCATTTCGGCGCACAGGACGGTCAGTTCGATATTAAAAACGGCGTTCTGTACGGTTGGACGGGCAAGGACGAAGATTGCCCTTCTTCAGTTACGCTGCCTTCGGTGCGCTCAATTTACTATGAGCTGCGCTACCCGCTACGGTTCAATCGGTAAAAGTGGAAAAAGGCGAGCTGGAACGGCTTGAAGGCGAAAAACTGCCGAGCCAAGACAAAACGCTCGTGGAGTGTCCTTTAAAATATTTTACTTTGAATCTTAATTCGGAAAACGGTGACTACCGCTTTCTCGACACGATATCCGTCAGCGGCGGCTCCGCACTGTTCCATACGCAAAACAACTGTCTGTATTCAAGTCAAGACGGTATGCTTCTCTATGTTGCCGGCGCGCAAAGCAGAACGTCGCTCGATTTAAACGGAGAAGTGTCGCAAGGCGCGCTGCTCTGCTTTGAGTGGGGCAGTTTTTCCGCGCTTCGCCGTCTGTCCGTTGCCGACGGAGGTATACACGCGGCGGGGTTGATGCTGCGCGGTACGGGCGCTCCGTCAATGCTCGACGAAATGACTTTAAAATTAAACGGAGATTCGGCAGAATATGAATGGATTTTCGGCGGAGCGGAGGGCGGAAAGCTCGGCGTTGTCAACACCTTGAATGTAGACGTGACGGACATGGAATATATGGAGCGGGCTTTACAGATAAATTGCTCCGTAGGAACGCTGAACATAAGCGGCGGAGGACATTGCAACATAGAGGTATTTTCCGAAATAAAACGCGTGTATGCGGATTTTGACGGAGCCCTTTGGCTAAACGGCATAGACGGCGGCAGCTTCGGAGAAATAAACCTGTTCGACTTGGTAAGCGGGTTAAGATTTTTCAGCTCAAAGTCCGCAACCGTCATCCTCCCGTATTCTCTCTATTACTTCAAGATGAACGAATTAAATTCGGGTTTTGAAGACCTCGCGACGCTTGTTTCCGAAATGGGTTGGCAGGAAGCGACTTCATTGACCGAAATCAGCATAACCGTCAACAGCGACGGAAACGAATTTTTTAATAAATATGTCTTTGCTCCGATGACGGAGGAGGAAAAAGCCGATTACAAAAATCTGACGGAATTCAAGACATATTTCTGGCGGGAGCAAGATTCGCCTTACGGCGAAGCGTGCGTAGACATCACCGCGTATTGCGGCGGCGACAGCGTTGTCCGAGTTCCCGAAAAAATTCAGGGGCGTCCGGTGTACGGTTTTTCGTATATGTACGTCGAGGGGGTAAAGGAAATTCATCTTCCCTCCTGTTTAAAAAGCATTACGTTCTGGGGGACGGATTATCTGCTGGATAAAATCGTGTGGAAAGGAACCAAGTCGCAGCTCGTTGCCGTTTTGGGAAGCGAGGAGGCGGTGTACAACCTGTTGTACGTTCGTATTGCGAATGTCATTGAATGCATTGACGGAAACTTTACGCTCCCCGAGGAGGAGTTTTCAAGCAGTGTAAATGACACGGAAGAGAAAGCGCCGTCGGAGGCTCTCTCCGCCGCCGACAATAAGATTTTGTCCGATGAATTTTTTGCGGCGGCAAAAGAGCCGTTTGTCGAAAAATATATTTCTGAACGTCTTTTAACGCAAAAATTGTGAACTTAAATAAAGCGCGTCGCGCGCGGGTTGTCGGATAAAAAAACTGCCGCTAAAAGCGGCAGTTTTCGTTTTTTTCAGTTGAATTTGTCCTTGAACGCTTTGCCGAACTTCACAACGGGAGTTTTGCTTGCGGCAATTTTGATTTTTTCTTTGGTTAGGGGGTTGATTCCTTCTCTCTCGGGTTTTTCCTTGATTTCAAAAGTTGCGAAACCCGCGAGCGCGATTTTTTCGTCGGCTTTGAGAGTGGACTCGATTACGTTGACCATTGCTTCAAATGCAGCCGCAGTCTGCTTGTTGGTCAGACCCGCGTTTTCCGCGACGGCGCTGATAAATTCACCTTTGTTCATATTTCCTCCGTTTCTTGCTCTCATGGAGCGATTTATACGGATATTTTAAACTATATGCTTGTCCATGTCAAGCATATTGAGTTTGTTTGTGTCCTTACGACAGGTATGGCTTTGCTCTGCGTTCGGATTTTTCTTCAGTCGAGCAGCTCGAAGTCATCCGCTCCGTGCTTGCAGATAGGGCATACAAAATCCTTGGGCAGCTCGTCTCCCTCGTAGACATAGCCGCAGATTTTGCAAATCCAACGCTTTTTCGCGGCGGGGGCTGCCTGCGGAGCGGGTTGAGGCTTGGGCTTTATATTCGCGAAATAATACGCGTAGGTGACCGACGGGACGGCGGAAAGAACTTTCGCTTCGGTTACGTCGGCAATAAACAGCGTGTGGGTGCCCGCGTCCTTTTTAAATGTTACCTTTCCGCTCAGAAATCCGTTTGTCGCTTCCGGCAGATATACGAGACCGTTCAGGCTCCTTTCTGTCTTAATGCCGTCGAATTTGTCGGCGTTTCTGCCGCTCTGAAAACCGAACCGTTTGAACAGGTCGAAAGAGGCTTGCTCGGAAAGAAAGGACAGATTGAAACGGCCGTCGGCGAAAATCATGTCGTGCGTAAGATTGGCTTTGTTGACGGCAATCGCAACCTGCTTGGGTGTATCGGTCAGCTGCACCGCGGTGTTTATTATGCAGCCGTTGTCTTTGCCGTCGCAAGACGCGGACAGAACGTACAGTCCGTAAGAAAATTTGAACATGGCTTCCGGTTGAATGTTGTCGTTCATAATATTTGCTCCTTTTATAGTTTCGATGCTTTTAAAAATTATAGCTTTATTTTCCGCTTTTGTAAACGGTTTTTCCGATTTTGTCGGGAGCGTTTTTCTCGGAATTTTTTTAATTCATTTGTCGCAAACGATTGACTGAAAAATCCGTTTGTGATATATTATTAAAACAAAAGGGCAATTGACTCAGTTGGTAGAGTACCTCCGTCACATGGAGGGAGTCAGGGGTTCGAGTCCCTTATTGCCCACCA
>OHCP01000536.1_pt1 | contig 12816 bp, 10 predicted proteins | sample 1566811 | NCBI WGS metagenome assembly OHCP01 (sample SAMEA3879591, study PRJEB24766) | human gut metagenome | biome: human-associated habitat; feature: feces | place: USA | collected 1985/1987
CAATGTACCGCTGGGAAAAGCTGAAAAAGTCCTCTTTTCGGGGCAAAGATTCAAAAGGTATCGGAAGCTGTTGGTCGTTGGAGCTGTTATAGGAGCTGACTCCGTGGGAGTTTTGTCCTATGCCTGTCACCAGATGCCCCAGCATATATGTGGGCGTTTGCAGCAAAGATGGAGTAAGCGGCTGTTCCCGTCCCCGTGAGGTCTTGGGGAGCACTGTCCGCCTGCCGTTGGTGGCGGCGTTCATATCCGACTCCAGATAATATATGCCTCTGTCCGTGCTGCTTTCAACGATAAGCTTTTTTATAACATCGCCCTCGAACCATATTTCGGTGCGCTCCTTTACAGTGTCATTCACCTTGTAAAAAGCAAGCTTATCCCACTTTTGCTCAAAGGGAGCAAGCCCGTAGTAATGGCGGAGCCTGTCATCAAGGACGATCACATTGTCATTGTCGCTGTAATACTGCTCCTCTGAAGCGCCTTTTCTGCGCTTTGGCTCCTTTCGCTGAACGGAGCCTTTTTCGGGAATGAGCCTTTTGGCAATGTCACTGCCGAATTTCTCAGCCGCAGAGAAGTTTATGCCGTACTTTCCACGCCACAGGTGCAGGGGATAATATATGTCGGTCTCATAAACAAACTCACGCTTGCTGCAGGGCACAAAGCCCTCGGCATAGCTTTTATGCTCGGGAGTATCGAAAAATCCGCAGGAGGACAGCACCCCAAGCACGGAATATGCGTCGGATACGGTAAGAGGAAGGCTATCTTCCGCAGTGATAAGCTTTAAAAGTGCGTTGACCTTGTTGGCGGAGGATATTTCTTCCGCCAGCCCCAAAATGCGGTTCAGTATCCTGATATCCTCATCGCAGAAATTAACATCGGGGAGCTTTGCAAATTCCCGCAGGTCATTATACACATAGCCTGCGCAGCAGATGTCCATAAAATTCTTCTGCGGAGCCAGTCTGTTTCGGCAATGCTCTTTCATATCCTCAAAGCTCAGGTCATTGCCCTCGCTGAACTCCCCGCCGCATATTCCGCAGATATATCTGCCGTTGTAAGCGGAAACTTTTTCACAGCTGTGCTCAAGCAAAGCTTCTGCCCAGATAAGGCTGGAAAGCGCAGTCCTGTAGCGGAAGTCCCCTGTGGAAATGCTGTACAGAAAGCCCTTTACAGCTTTTTCGTGGGTAACAGCTCCCGCAGCTTCCTTTATTTTTCTGATAAATGTGTCGTGCTTCATAGGCTCAATAGCCGTAAGCACGCCCTTTTCGGTGCAGTAGGCTTCTTCCTCGGGTGAAAGCTCACCCCTTTTGCACAGCAGCTTCAGCGCCTTTTTGTCCATATTTTTCCCCGTTACATTGCCATTCCTGCGGCATGACCCGTAGAAAAGGCTATCTGCAAATTAAATCCGCCTGTGTATGCGTCAACGTCAATGACCTCTCCCGCAAAATACAGCCCCTTAACAAGCTTCGATTCCATTGTTTTCGGGTTTATTTCGGAGATGCACACTCCGCCGCCCGTCACTATGGCTTCATCAATGGGGCGGAAATCCTTTACGGTCACTGTCAGGTCTTTGAGCAGCTGCATAAGGGTGATGCGCTCTTTGCGGCTTATCTGATTTACCTTTTTGCCGCCGTCAATGCCCGAAAGCTTTACGATAACAGGGATAAGCTTTGCAGGCAGCAGCTTGCCCAGGCTGTTTATGAAATCACGGTTGGAATTGTCCGCAAAATCACGCTGTAAACGTGCGTCAAGAGTTTTTTCGTCCAGCGCAGGCTTCAGGTCGATGTGAACGGAATATCTGTCCCGCTGCATTTTGGAGATATGCCCCGATGCGGAAAGCACCAGAGGGCCTGATATGCCGAAGTGGGTGAAGAGCATTTCGCCCAGCTCGGAGTAAAGCACCTTTTCGCTCTCGTTGTCTTTCAGGGTGAGGGTCACATTTTTGAGCGACAGCCCCATTGCGTCCCTGCACCAGTCCTCCTCGCTTACCAGAGGAACGAGAGACGGTCTCAGGGGAGTTACCTTGTGACCCAGCTCCTTGGCAAAGCGGAAGCCGTCGCCGTCCGAGCCTGTCTTGGGGTATGACCTGCCGCCGCAGGCTATAAGCACCGACGGAGCATGATATGCTATGCCGTCTGCCACAACTCCCGTAACGGCATTATCCTCAGTAAGTATCTTTGTGACCTTGGCATTTTTCACGGTTATAAGCTCACTGCGGTATTTTATAGCCCGCTCAAAGGCGATAACAATGTCCTCCGCCCTGTCGCTTACGGGGAATACCCTGTTTCCACGCTCGGTTTTAAGGGGAACGTCCAGACATTCAAAGAAGCTCATAACGTCCTCGCAGTCATAGCCCGAGTAGGCGGAGTACAAAAAGCGGCTGTTGGTGGGGATATTCTCAAAAAATTCCTCACGGGTGCAGTTGTTGGTCACGTTGCAGCGGCCCTTTCCCGTGATAAGAAGCTTTTTGCCCACACGCTGATTTTTTTCAAATATAATGACCGATTTGCCGCAGTCGGCAGCCGTTACGGCAGCCATAAGCCCTGCGGCGCCTCCGCCGATGATGATGCAGTCAGGCATAATATCTATCCTTTATTTATTTTCATAATCCTGGTCGTCGGATTTTTCAAATACCTCGTACTTGTCCCAGATGTATTCCAGACGCTCGAAGTTGTGGGAAACATATTCCTGCTTCCTCATTCCCACAGCGGAGATAAGGGCGTTGATAAGGCTCATGGGAGCTACCAGAGAATCCGCAAAGGAAGCCATGTCGCTGTGAGCCAGCAGCAGATGATCCGCATACTTTGCCAGGGGAGATGCCTTGCTGTCGGTGATTCCGATTACCTTTGCGCCGTTCTCGTGAGCGTATCTGAACGCCTTGACCGTGTGCTTGGAATATCTGGGGAAGCTTACGCCTATCATGATATCGCCCTCGCCCACGTTAAGTATCTGCTCGAACATTTCGCTTGTACTGGTGGTGTGGATTATCTTGACATTATCGAACATGATGTTGAAGTAGAAAACGATGAAACGTGCCAGAACCGATGCGGAGCGAGCGCCGATAACGTAGATGTTCTTTGCCTGAACGAGAGCGTCAACGGTGGTGTAGAACTCTTCCTTGTCGATCTCGTCGAGGGTCTTGCGTATCTGCTCGATATCGAAGTTAAGGACCCTGCTGAGAACGTCCTCGCCTGCCAGCTGGTCGTTCATAACGTTCATACGCTGAACTGTGGTGAGCTTGTTGCTGGTAAATTCCTTTAGCGCCTTCTGCATTTCGGGATAGCCCTCAAAGCCCAGCTCCGTTGCAAAACGAACAACGGTGGATTCGCTTACCCCTACGATATTGCCGAGCTTTGAAGCCGTCATAAATGCCGCCTTGTCATAGTGGCTGAGTATATACTCGGCAATTTTCTTGTGGCCCTTTGATAATTTCGGGAGTCTTTCGCTGAGAAGCGCAGGCAGACTGTTCTCCATAATGATCCTTCTTTCATTTTTATAGCTATAAATCCGCTGGGGTCATTCCCACAGTGAGTTTTGCAGACTGATTATATCACGCCGCCTTTTGGCGGTGGCAATGCTGTCGGTAATGTAAAAGCCGTCCTTTATGACAAGCACATCTCCCTCCTTGCAGCCTTTCAGCTGCGAAAGGGGAACGGTGAGCCTGTCATCGCCGTCATATATCACCGCACAGTCGGGTGTTATCCTGTCAAGTATCAGCATAGTTTATTTTCCTTTTGATACATATAGTTTTTCACCGTCCGAATAAACGGATACGGTGGAGGAAAGGTCGGTGCGGTAGATGCTGCTTGTATATTGCTCCAGCCGCTTCATGGTGCTGTCGGCAGGGTGACCGTAGGAGTTGCCCTCGCCGCAGGAAATAACGCACAGCTTCGGAGTTATCTCTTTTAAGAAAGCAGCCGATGATGATGTGGCGGAACCGTGATGACCTACCTTGTAGGCGGTGACATCAATGTCCTGACCGCTGTTTATCAGGTCCTTTTCGCCGTCCTTGGAAAGGTCGCCTGTAAGGAGCCATGATATTTTCCCCATATCTATCCTTGCGCATACGGAGTAGTCGTTCAGGTCATCATACTCAGCGCCCTTGACGGGAGCAAGAATAGTCATCTTCACGCTTTTTCCGTTGGCAGTGCCCAGGTCATACACCGTTCCCTCCTTTGCTGCGGTGAGCTTGCAGCCCTTGTTTTTTACCGCATTAAGGAAGTTTTCGTAGGTCTTTGTGGTGGGCACCATATTGTCGGGGAGCTTCGGCACGATTATTTTGTCCGCGCCGAATTCATTTATAACGTCCGCCATTCCGCCGATGTGGTCGGAGTGGGGGTGGGTGGCAATTATATAGTCAAGCCTTATTATCCCTTTTGAGCGGATAAACTCTGTGACTGCCGCTGCGCTTTCCTTTTCCCCTGCGTCTATGAGAACGCTTTTTGTGGGGGTGGTTATCAGAATGGAATCACCCTGACCCACGTCAATGACGAACACTCCGAAATCCTTTGCGCTGTCGGGGATATTCCCCCCGCTGCTTTGGGAGGGCTTGTCAAATACGGTGAAGCCCAGAGCGTTCTGCACGTCGGAAAGCTTGATAACGCCTGTTTCCACCAGCGCTCCGAAGCATATCCCCACGCATATTATGAGGATTATCACGGAGGCGGGAAGCATTTTCAGCAGCCGTTTCAGTGCTTTTTCTTCCGCTGATCTTCTTTTTGCCATCTGTCATTCCTGCCTTTTGAAGCGAGAGGCGAGCCTGAGGCGTAAAGTGAACCTCTTACGCTGTTATTCGCCTGATGACGGTTTGCGGAATTATTATTGTGAGCCTTGCCGTGGGCGGGCTTGTTATGCGCCTGACTGCCCTTTCCTGACTGCTGCTTTGCAGCCTTTTCACGCAGATATGCGCTGTACTGCTCATCGGGCTTTACAAGGCAGTCCTTGCCCATGCCGATAAGATCGGTGCGGTGAGCCTTGATAAGAGCTTCTATGCACCTGCGGCGGTTTTCGGGCTTGAAATACTGGAGCAGCGCTCGCTGCATTCCCTTTTCCTCGGCAGTTTTGGGGACATACACCTTTTTCATGGTGTATGGGTCAAGCTCGGTGTAGAACATACAGGTGGATATGGTTCCCGGGGTGGGATAAAAGTCCTGCACCTGCTCGGGGCGCATTTTCAGGCTTTTTAAGAACTGCGCCAGCTCCACAGCTTCTTTTAATGTGCTTCCGGGGTGAGAGGACATAAGGTAGGGCACAAGATACTGCTCCTTGCCTATCTGACCTGTCATTTTATAGAACTTGTCCTGGAATTTCCTGTAAGCTTCAATATGGGGCTTGCCCATCATATCAAGCACAGCAGCGGAGCAGTGCTCGGGAGCGACTTTCAGCTGACCGCTTACGTGGTATTCGATAAGCTCTCGCATGAACTCGTCGTTCTCGTCCTCGATAAGATAATCGTATCTTATGCCGCTGCGGATAAAAACTCTCTTTACACCTTTAATTTTACGTATCTCACGGAGAATGTCAAGATATTCCTCATGATTTACCTCAAGATTTTTGCATGGCTCAGGCGCAAGGCACTTTCTGCCCTTGCACAGACCGTATTTCAGCTGATGTGTGCAGGAGGGGGCACGGAAGTTTGCGGTGGGGCCGCCCACGTCGTGGATATAGCCCTTGAAATTGGGGAGCGTGGTGAGGAGCTTTGCTTCCCTCAGAATGCTCTCCTTGCTTCTTACGGAAATTCGCCTGCCCTGGTGGAGTGCGATGGAGCAGAAGTTGCAGTTTCCGAAGCACCCTCTGTTGTGGGTGATGGAGAATTCCACTTCCTTTATTCCGGGAACGCCGCCCTCCGCCTCGTAAATGGGGTGATAGGTTCGCATATAGGGCAGCTCGTAAACGTGGTCAAGCTCGGGCGTGGTAAGGGAAAGGGCAGGGGGAAGCTGAACGAGCATTTTTGAGGTCTGGCGCTGGATAACAGTCTTGCCGTAAACCTCGTCCTGCCAGTCGTATTGTATCTTGCACGCCTTGGCGTATTCTTCCTTATTTTCCCTGCACAGCGCCAGTGAGGGGCATTCCGCAGCGCCTAAAGGAGTGTCCTTTGGGTCGCACAGATATGCTGTTCCACGGATATCACGCAGGTCATGGATATTTTCGCCCTTTGCAAGGCGGTTGCATATCTCAACTATCTGGTGTTCGCTCATGCCGTACATCAGCAGGTCGGCGCCGCTGTCCTCCAGAATTGAGGGGCGGACTGCGTCGTCCCAATAATCATAGTGGGCAAACCGCCTGAGAGATGCTTCCAGACCGCCAAGCGCCACGGGCATATCATCGCCGTAAATGCGCTTTACCGCCTTGGAATACACTATAGCCGCACGGTCGGGGCGCTTGCCTGCCTTGCCGCCTGCGGTATATGCGTCGTCAGAGCGCTTTTTCTTTGCGGCGGTGTAATGAGCCACCATGGAGTCGATATTTCCCGCCGTTATAAGAAAGGCGTATTTTGGCTTGCCGAGCTTTGTGAAATCCCTGTCGCTGTGCCAGTCGGGCTGAGCGATAATACCCACAGTAAAGCCCTGATCTTCTATTATTCGGGAGATTATGGAAATTCCGAATGAGGGGTGGTCAACATAGCTGTCGCCCGTGATGCAGATAAAATCCAGCTGAGAGATATTTCTCTCAGCCATGTCTTCTTTTGAAATCGGTAAAAACGGCATATTATCACCCTTTTTTCAAATCAGATTAGGATATCATAATTTACAAAAGCTATTGATACATATACAAAGCCTGCTACTGCCAATAAATACAGCCAGATATTCAGAACAAACATGAATTTCAGCATGATTGTAAACAGAAGGTTTTCGCAGTCCGCTTCATATTTTTTCATTGCAATAAAGGAAGCAATACAGCCTCCTGCAAGGCTTAGAGAAATTGTCAGTGCTTTTAATACCGCACTGTGGCTTTTTATTGCCTTAGTGCATATAAACAGGGCAGCCGCATTTGCAATAATCAGCCAGATAAGCAGCTGACGATGACTTATATACAAAAAATACAGCAGGTATATCGAGACTTTGTTTATCAGCAATGTAACTGTTATGCACAGCACTGCTGCGGTAATGTAAACCCGTTTTCCGCCGAAAAAGAACTCTGTAATGGGGAGCCTGAAGCCTTCATCGGGCTTGCCCTCAAAATCCTTCAGCATCAGATGATTTAAAATCGTGGCTGTACTGATGACAACAATAAGCACAAAAACGAAAACAACCTTGCCAAGTACATTTTCAAAAGCATCTGCGTTAATGCTGTACGGTGAGGCTGCTGCTGCAAGTACAAGCAGTGTGATTATAAGAGTGCAGATAACAAGCTTTTTTGAATTGTTCATAATGTCTCCTATAAGCATAAAGCCGATTTATTCCTCAAACGGAAGCTCCTCTGGAACGCCCTCTGAGGGGTCAGCGGAATTGCTGCCCAGCTTTCTCTGTAAAAACATTTCTCTGCTCATAAGCACCTGACGGGGCTTTGCGCCCTCAAATGCTCCCACAACGCCCAGCTCTTCAAGCTCGTCCATAATGCGGGCGGCTCTTGCGTAGCCAAGCTTTAATTTTCTCTGGAAATAGGAGACGGAAACGCCTGCGCTTCCTGCGTCAACGGCACATTCGATAGCTCTCTCGATAACATCATCGTCAGAGCCTTCATAGGTCTTGCCGTTGTCCTGGGGCTTTTCCTTTTCGCCCTTTGCCTGAGGAATGTTCTGCTCGATCTCCTTCATAATGTCATCGCTGTATGTAACGTCTCCTGCGCCGTTCTTGATGAAGTTCACCACCGCAGTTACTTCCTTGTCGGAGGTAAAGCAGTTCTGCACTCTGACAGGCTTTGCGTAGCCTGTGGGGAAATACAGCAGGTCGCCGTTGCCCAGCAGCTTTTCAGCGCCTATCTCGTTGATGATAGAGCGTGAGTCGATGCCCGATGCGACCTTGAGCGCAATACGTGAGGGAATATTTGCCTTGATAAGACCTGTGATAACGTCAACAGTAGGACGCTGTGTGGCGATTATCAGGTGCATACCTGCCGCACGGGCCATCTGAGCCAGTCGGCATATGCTGTCCTCGACTTCGCCAGCAGCCGCCATCATCAGGTCGGCAAGCTCGTCTATAACAATGACTATGCGGGGCAGTGGCTCAACGCCGTCAGTCTCCGCAGCCATTTCGTTGTAGCCCTTGAGATCACGGACGTTATTGTCCGCAAAGAGCTTGTATCGTTTGAGCATTTCCTGCACAGCCCACGCCAGCGCACCTGCCGCCTTTCTGGGGTCGGTGACAACGGGGATAAGCAGGTGGGGGATACCGTCATATATCTTGAACTCAACTACCTTGGGGTCGATAAGCACAAGCCTTACCTCGTCGGGGCTTGCGTTGTAGAGAATGCTCATTATAATGCCGTTGGTGCATACGGATTTACCTGAACCCGTAGTACCTGCGATGATAACGTGAGGGAGCTTAGAGATATCGCCAAGGATTATCTCGCCGTCAATGTTTTTGCCCACAGCAAAGGTGAGCTTGCTTTCGGCGTTCCTGAACTCCTCCGTGTCGATAACATCACGGAGAGTAACAATGTCCTTTACTCGGTTGGGGACTTCTATTCCCACAGCCGCTTTGCCGGGGATAGGAGCCTGTATTCTTACGCCTGCCGCAGCAAGGTTCAGGGCGATATCGTCCGCAAGGCCTGTTATTTTGGATATCTTCACGCCTGCATTGGGCTGAAGCTCATATCTTGTAACGGTAGGGCCACGGTGGATATCAACGATACGTGTCATTACGCCGAAGCTTTTCAGTGTTTCCACCAGAGTGTCGGCGTTCTGCTTCATCTCGGCTTCCGCTTCCTCAGCATTAAGCTCGTTGGAGGACTTTTTCAGCAGCTCCATGGGCGGGAAAACATATTCAGCGGGAGCGGGGATATTTTCTGCGATCTCGTTCTGGATATCCTGAGCTGTGGTCTCGGGCATATCAAGATCTTCATCATCGCCGATCTTGTTGGAAGCAAGGGTAGAGCCTTTCTTGTCGTTGCGCTTGAAAATGGAAGCAGGCTTTGCGGCGCTGTTTGAAGCCGCATTTTGCGGAGCAATGCTCTGAGAAGTGTTTTTCTGAGCTTCCTCCGAGCTGCCTATGGGCTTTGTTACAGCCTTCTTTATGATAGAAGCCAGATCGTCGGGCTTTTCCGCCTCTGCCTTTGCGGCAGCCTTGGCAGCCTGCTTTTCGGCTTCCTTTTCTTCAATGGAGCGTGCTATTGCGTCAGCTTCGATTTCAACGGCAGACTTGGGTTTTTCAGGCTCAGGCTCTGCTGCGGGAGTGATATCAGCCGCAGGGTCAGGCTTTTTAGCCTTGCTCTTGCCGAAGGGCAGGGGAATGTCGATATTGAACTCCCTGCGCTTTTCCTCCGCAATAGGCTCGGGAACGTCCGCATTGGGGCAGGGCTTGACAACAGCCTGCTTTGCAGGCTTCTTTTCGATCTTCTTCTGCGCTCCCGGAGGTGGAACAAAGTCCTGAGTTTCCTCATATTCGGGGCGTGCAGCATTGGCAGCCGCAAAAATATTCCTGATGCTCTTGAAAACATCTACGATAGTCTTGTTTGCAAGGAGCATAACAAAAACAAATGTGAGCAGGATAACTATTACCGCCGCACCTGTTTTTCCGAAAAGCTTCAGCAGAGGAACGCCTATTACTATGCTGAAAAATCCGCCGCCCCTGAAAACCTTGCCGTTTTCGTAAAGGTCGGTTATGAGCTTGCCCAGAGTGATATCGGGGTCAAGAGGCTCGGCAAAGAATATCTGTATCACCGCACAGCAGATGAGAATGAGTATGATACCCTGTATCACCTTTCCCGCAATGGTCTGGCGTGTCCTGTCGGCGGCTATCATTATTGATGCGTAGATAAGCACAAAGGGAACCAGCACAGAGGTTATGCCGAAAAGGCCCAGTATAAGATTATGTACCGCAAGCCACGCAGATTCGCCCTCAATGGCTGCAAATGCGGCAATAAGAACGCCCAATGCAAAAAGCACCGTTGACCACAGCACCTTGTCGTTGGCATTCTGTGCTTCCTGCTGAGCCTTTGTGGTCCTGGGCTTTGAAGCAGGCTTTTTTGATTTTGACCCTGTGGTTTTCTTTGCTGCCGCCACTTATAACATTCCTTTCAAAATTGAGAGTTATCCTATTACGATGAGATTTCCGCTGACGTGCTCGTAAATACCGCAGCCAAGCACGATGATTCCGAGGATAAGGGTGTATATCGAGAAGATTCCGAAACGGTCGGACTTCATGAGCCACTTTATGAGAGATATTGCCAGATATCCCGAAACAGCCGCTACTGCCATGCCTATCAGCAGGGGAACGAAGCTTATGCTCACATCGGAGCTGCCCATGTCGAGAAACTCGGAAAGAGCGCCTGCCAGTATTACTGGGATACCTAAGATAAAGCTGTATTCCACAGCGTCCTCTCGTTTTTGACCGCAGATAAGTCCTGCTGAAATGGTCGAGCCTGAACGGGAAACGCCGGGCAGCAGGGCGATACCCTGCATAAATCCGATGAAAAGTGCGTCCTTGACAGTGGTCTCTCCCGCAGTCTTGCCTATGCCCTTTTCACGGTTCTTCTTTGAGAGCTTGTCGCCGATAAAAAGGATAGCAGCAGTGTAAAGGAAGCATACGCCCTCCACTGCAATGTCGCTGTCCGATGCCACGGAGGAGAAAAAGTCCTTGAATATGTAGAAAATGAACAAAGGCAGTATGGATATGATTATCATCATTATCATGCGCCTGTTGGGGTTCATGGTGCTCCACTTGAATTTGCCCGTGAAGATGTCCTTTATCATGCTGAGAGCTTCAAGGATAAGCGCCCATATCTTCTGCCTGAACGCAATGAAAACGGCTATCAGCGTGCCTATGTGCAGTGCAATGGTGGTAAACACCGCTTCATCGCCGCTTACGCCGAAAAAGTGCTGGAAAAGTGAAAGATGACCCGAGCTGGATACGGGGAGAAACTCCGTAACTCCTTGGATAAGTCCCTGTAATATGGCTTCAAGAATTGTCATAATGTGTTTCCTTTCAGATGTTGTGTTTTTTATATGTATCCCCCTGTTATTTTTCGGGGGGGCTGTCGGGATATCTTGGCTCGCTCGTTTCGATAAGCCCGTAAAGCGCTTCAATAGCGTCGGATAAGCTTCCCAGCCTGTCAATAAGCCCTTCCTTTACGGCAGTTTCGCCGTCAATGACAGTGCCCATGTCAAGCACAAGCTCGCCTGTGTTCATCATCAGCTGAGAAAAACGCTCAGGGGAAATGCTGCTGTTGGCGCAGACAAAATCCGTTATCCGCTTCTGCATGGCCTCAAAATAGGTAAGCGTCTGGGGAACGCCAAGCACAAGACCGTTCATGCGTACAGGGTGTATCGTCATGGTGGCGCTGGGAACGATATAAGATATCTTCGCCGATACCGCCAGCGGAACGCCGATGGAATGGCCTCCGCCCAGTACAACGGAAACGGTGGGAGTTTTCATGCCCGAGATAAGCTCGGCAATGGCAAGCCCCGCTTCAACGTCGCCGCCAACAGTGTTGAGGATAATGAGCAGACCTTCAATGGAACGGTCCTGCTCAATGGCAACAAGAGCAGGCATGATATGCTCATATTTTGTGGTCTTGTTCGATGGGGGGGCGGCATAATGCCCCTCGATCTGCCCGATGATAGTAAGGCAGTGGATAAGGTGCTTGGAATTTTCCGAAACAGACTGTCCTGTCCGTTCAATAAGCTCTGCTTTTTCGTTCATTTCGGAAGCGGGAGAGGAGTCCTTGTCCTCCGACTGTTCCGAAGAATAATAGTTATGGCTGTTCACAAAAATGCCTCCTGCGGTAATCATAGTATAAGGATATTATAATTAAAATTCCCGCAGATATACGTTTTTGCAGCCCTTGTGGTTTATTATACCTTAAAAAAGGCATTATTTTTATTATACATCAAATATTTATAAAAGTCAATTATTTTGAAAACAAGATTGCAAGCGGACAAAACGAAAAATTCGTGCTGTTAAGCGCAAAGGTAAAAAGTTTAGCCCACCTTTGTCGTCCTTGCCGCAGGCACGGACAAATTAAATATACCGCAAACAAGCAAGCATTCAGCCATAAAAAAACTGCAGCCGTATGACCGCAGTTTGAGGGATATCAGTTATTTTTCTCATTTCCTGTATCTTATTGAAAAGCGCCTTGTAGCCCTCTTCGAGGTCGGAAATGTTTGCCACAGCAGCTTCCATGGGGCAGATGTTGTCACCTGTGCGGTTGATTATCTGCTCTGTCAGCTTGTCATAGCTGTGGGGGATGTGATGTGCCTCCAGATATTCCGATGCCGCTTCCGACATGACTTTGCCGTGAACGGCGCATATCCCTGCTTTTACAAAAAGCATCGCCGCTGCCTTGCCGACTATCATGTCCGCTGCGGAATAGCCTTTCAGGTCTTTTCCCATGCCGGTGAACTTCATCATGGGGGATATGCCCCTGCCGTCATCGGTGATGATATCTCCGCCAAACTTCTTTTCCGAAATAATCTGACATATTATGACCGTCTTTCTTTTTTGGTAATCATACTATAGCTGAAAATTTTTGATACATCTCTTAAAAAGTGTAAATATTCAGTTTATACTAAGCACCAATTAAAAGCTATACAAAAAATCAAGCATAATCTTGCATTTAGGGATCATGCGATGATTTTTTGTCTATAGTTTTATCGGTGATTAGTTTTAGAACCTGTCTTCACAAGAAATGTGTGCGGATTTTCGAGCATAATTTTGTCTAAGA
>OHCP01000546.1_pt1 | contig 12618 bp, 9 predicted proteins | sample 1566811 | NCBI WGS metagenome assembly OHCP01 (sample SAMEA3879591, study PRJEB24766) | human gut metagenome | biome: human-associated habitat; feature: feces | place: USA | collected 1985/1987
AATTTTTATATGTCATGCTTGAAAGATCTATAATCTTGCATGTGAAAGATTTATAATCTTATGCCCGCAAGATCTATAATCTTACATCTTCATCCTTTAGACAAGTACCATTGGTACATTCTGTGTACCCCTTCTTCTATATCAATCTTATGCTGCCAGCCCAGCCGGTGCAATTTGCTTACATCCGTCATCTTACGCATAGTGCCGTCCGGTTTCGTAGCGTCAAAAGTCAGTTTGCCCTGATAACCCACCTCCTTGACAATCTTGTCCGCCAGTTGGGCAATGGTGATTTCTTTCCCCGTACCGATATTGATATGACAGTTGCGGATATCCTTGGAGCCGGCAGCATAGGTATCCTTAAAATCCACATGCTCCATGATATAGACACTGGCATCAGCCATCTCCTCACTCCATAAGAACTCACGCAACGGCTTGCCTGTTCCCCACAAAGTTACTTCCTGCCCGGTTATACCATACTTTTTCAGAATGGAGAGAATCTCCTCATCCGTATGCGAACCGTCTATCCCCTCTACGGGACGAAGATTCATATCTTTACGCACCGCGTCCCAGTCTCCTTCATTCAGGCATTTTCCCAAATGAATCTTACGAATCATGGCAGGCAGCACATGGCTGTTCTCCAAATGGAAATTATCATTGGGACCGTAAAGGTTCGTAGGCATCACGGCTATGTAATTGGTTCCATATTGCAAGTTAAAGCTTTCGCACATCTTCAACCCGGCAATCTTCGCAATAGCATACGGTTCGTTGGTATATTCCAAGGGAGAAGTCAGTAACACATCTTCCTTCATGGGTTGTACGGCATCACGAGGATAAATGCAAGTGCTTCCCAAAAACAAGAGTTTCTTTACATCATGGCGGAAACTCTCCCCTATCACATTCTGCTGAATCTGCAAGTTCTGATAAATAAAATCGGCACGGTAAAGACTGTTCGCCATGATGCCGCCCACATGTGCCGCTGCCAGAATGACATACTGGGGCTGCTCTTCATCAAAAAACTTCTTCACAGCCTGCCCGTCCAGCAAATCCAGTTCTTTGTGAGAACGGCCTACCAGATTGGTATATCCCTTTTGCTGCAAATTATTCCATATAGCAGACCCCACCAGTCCGTGGTGGCCTGCTACATATATCTTGGCTGTTTTTTCCATTATTCTGCTATTTGAGCCTTTAAATACAGTTTCTTCACGAACTTCATATCATGCTTCACCATGATTTTCACCAGTTCGGGGAAAGAAGTCTTACGGGGATTCCAGCCCAGCAACGTTTTGGCTTTAGTGGGATCACCCAACAACTGCTCCACTTCGGCGGGACGGAAATACTTAGGATCGACGGCAACCAGTTCCTTGCCCGTCGCCACATCGATACCTCTTTCATCCACCCCTTTGCCTTCCCAGCGCAATTCAATGCCCACTTCCTTGAAGGCCAAGGTACAGAACTCGCGCACCGTATGGTATTCGCCGGTCGCAATGACAAAATCTTCGGGAGTATCGTGCTGAAGAATCATCCACATACACTCCACATAATCTTTGGCATAGCCCCAGTCGCGCAAAGAATCCAGATTTCCCAGATACAGCTTGTCCTGATATCCCTGGGCTATACGTGCGGCAGCCAAAGTAATCTTGCGTGTTACGAAATTTTCACCACGGCGTTCACTCTCATGGTTGAACAGGATGCCGTTCACGGCAAACATACCGTAACTTTCACGATAGTTCTTGGTAATCCAGAAACCATACTGCTTGGCCACCCCATACGGAGAACGGGGATAGAAGGGAGTCGTTTCCTTCTGAGGCACTTCCTGTACCAGTCCGAACAATTCGGAAGTCGATGCCTGATAAATCTTGGTCTTCTTTTCCAGGCCCAGAATACGGACCGCTTCCAACATACGCAGCGTGCCTACCGCATCCGCTTCCGCAGTGTACTCGGGCACATCGAAACTCACTTTCACATGGCTCTGAGCAGCCAGATTATAGATTTCATCGGGCTGTACAGCCTGAATGATACGTATCAGCGAACTACTGTCGGTCATATCCCCCCAATGCAGATTCACCAGACGGGTCTTTTGCATATCACGAACCCACTCGTCCAGATAAAGATGTTCGATACGACCGGTATTGAATGAAGAAGAACGGCGCAGAATACCGTGAACCTCATATCCCTTTTCAATCAAAAACTCTGCCAGGAATGAACCGTCCTGACCTGTAATACCTGAAATTAAAGCTACTTTTTTCATTTCGTTTATTGTAAATGGCCTTATGCAAGCCCTCTTGGTTATTTCATATCACATAGCTATCTACTGCTATCTGCCTTTCGGCATGGCAAAGGGCGGAATGACCAAACAGAACGGCAGATGACAGACAGCATACACTCCATGTATGCAGAAATAAAATATATACAAGAAAGAATATTTACTCCGCCGAAAATTCTTTGATGCGCTGTTCCTCGCTCAACCGGCAGATCAGCAATGTGTTATTCTTCTCAGCAACGATATATCCGTCCAGTCCCTGTACCACCACCCTCTTTTCCTGTGTAGTGTGAATCACACAGTTACGGGTTTCATACAACTTTATATTCTCACCTATCTGCGTATTATTATGGGCATCTTTCGGCAAATTCTCGTGCAATGATCCCCAAGTACCCAGATCACTCCACCCAAAGCTGGCAGGAAGGACAAAAATCTCATCCGCCTTCTCCATAATGGCATAATCCACCGAAATGTTCTCGCACAAAGGAAAATTCCGGTCAATCATTTCCTGCTCCTTGTCCGTATAATAATAAGGAAGCAAACGCTCGAACACCTTCGAAATGGCAGGCTGATATACGCGCAGGGCGTTCACCACCGTATTTACATTCCACACAAAAATACCGGCATTCCAGAAGAAATTATTTTTTTGAATATAGCGCCGGGCTGTTTCCAGATCGGGTTTCTCTTTAAAAGAATACACCCGGAATACCTCCTTATTGGCGGTAGAAGGTACACTGAGATCAGCTTCAATGTAACCGTAGCCCGTCTCAGGACGGGTAGGTTTCATGCCCAGGGTAAGGATAGCGTCCGAATCGGCCGTAAAATTCATCGCCGAATTAATCACCCGCTGAAACTCCGCGATATTCATCACAATGTGGTCGCTGGGGGTCACCACCATATTGGCCTTAGGATTACGTGCCTTTATTTTCCAACTGACGTATGCTATACAAGGAGCCGTATTGCGACGGCAAGGCTCACGCAGGATATGATCATCAGCAATATCGGGCAACTGCTCCTTTACAGTATCCGCATACTTCTCTGATGTCACCACCCAAATATTTTCCGGAGGACAGATCCCCTGAAAACGGTCAGCCGTAAGTTGGATCAATGTACGGCCGCAACCCAGTACATCAATAAATTGCTTAGGATAATCAGGAGTACTCATCGGCCAGAAACGGCTTCCAACACCTCCGGCCATTATAACGAGGTGATTATTCTTGATGTTCATATGATTCATTTTTTACGTTGTATGACCGCAAAGATAAGTATTATTTTTTAAAAAAAGTATTGCGTTTTAATTTATATGTCCTATATTTGCATACGACTAACATTTTTTTTGTCATGAAACAACCGACAACTGAAAACTCTGATATAATTAAACTAGTAGCGATATTAGGTGATTTTGCCTTGTTGAACCTTTCTATGATACTTGTGTTTTTTATTCTGAAAGGAATAGATTCACAGGCCATAGCCCATATTTCATTGAAAACCTACCTGCTGACTTCCAACCTGTGCTATATTCCCTGCATATCCATCTTTGGGGTCATACTGCACAACCGCATAGTGCGTCCGGAACAGATTGTAGGCCGCCTGTTAGGAACAATCAGTTTGCATGTAGTCATCTTCCTCACGGTGCTGGCCATTATTAAGGTAGATAACTTCTCACGCATCTATCTGCTTGCTTTCTATCTGTCTTTCATACCTTTAGCTATAGGATGGCGACTGACATTGCGGTTCTTTGTGAAAATGTTCCGCCGCAGTGGCAGGAACCTGCACACCACTGTACTGATAGGCGACGGGGACAATATGGTGGAGCTGTACCATACGTTGAACGATTTGACTTACGGATACAGGGTTTTAGGCATTTTCTATGATGAGAAGGACTCTAATTACCCCGAAGGAATTCCCTTTAAAGGTCCTGTAAACCAATTATTTGAATGGTTATCCCATAATACCGTGCACGAACTGTACTGTGGTCTGCCATCCAGCAGAAAGGATGATATTCTGGCCATCATGAACTATTGCGAGAACAATCTGATCCGCTTCTATAGCGTACCTCATGTACGTAATTACATAAAGCGTCAGCTGCAACTGGAATTATTGGGTGAAGTTCCTGTATTGTCCATCCGTACCGAGCCGTTGCAGAACCCGGTAAACAGACTGGCAAAACGGTTATTTGATTTGACATTTTCCTCTCTGTTTTTACTTACAATTTTTCCATTTATGTACCTGATTGTAGGTCTTATTATTAAAATTACCTCACCTGGTCCCATATTCTTCAAACAGGAGAGAAACGGGGAAAACGGGAAAATCTTTAAATGCTATAAGTTCCGTTCCATGAAAGTGAACGCATTGTCCGATTCATTGCAGGCTACCAAGAATGATCCCCGCAAGACCAAGTTCGGCAACTTCCTGCGTAAAAGCAATCTGGACGAACTGCCGCAATTCATTAATGTATTCAAAGGAGAGATGTCCATTGTAGGTCCCAGACCCCATATGCTGAAACATACAGAGGAATATTCCCAACTGATTAACAAATACATGATGCGCCACCTTGTCAAACCCGGAATTACCGGATGGGCGCAAGTCACCGGCTACCGGGGAGAAACCAAAGAACTTTCCCAAATGGAAGGCAGGGTAAGAAGAGACCTGTGGTATATTGAGAACTGGACTTTCCTGCTCGACATCCGCATCATGATAAAAACAGTAACCAACATGTTCCGGGGCGAGAAAAACGCCTATTAATCCAAATCGTAGGGACATATAAAAAATAAAAAGATATGAAAGGTATTGTACTAGCCGGAGGTTCGGGCACGCGCCTCTATCCTATTACCAAAGGAGTATCCAAACAGTTGCTCCCTGTCTTCGACAAACCCATGATTTATTATCCTATATCGGTACTTATGCTGGCCGGCATACGGGAAATACTCATTATCTCCACCCCATACGACTTACCGAGCTTCAAAAGACTGTTAGGAGACGGAAGCGATTTCGGAGTACGCTTTGAATATGCGGAACAGCCTTCGCCCGACGGACTGGCTCAGGCTTTCATCATCGGCGAGAAATTCATCGGAAATGATTCCGTCTGCCTTGTACTGGGTGATAACATATTCCACGGCAACGGCCTGTCCGCCATGTTGAGAGAATCCGTACGTGCTGCCGAAGAGGACAAGAAAGCAACGGTATTCGGTTATTGGGTCAGTGACCCCGAAAGATATGGCGTAGCGGAATTCGACAAGGAAGGCAACTGCCTCTCTATTGAAGAAAAACCTGCCCAACCTAAGTCCAACTATGCCGTGGTGGGACTCTATTTCTATCCCAACAAGGTGGTGGAAGTAGCCAAGAATATCAAGCCTTCGGCACGGGGAGAACTGGAAATCACCACCGTAAACCAGCAATTTCTTCAGGACAAGGAATTGAAAGTACAGACATTGGGCAGAGGTTTCGCATGGCTGGATACCGGTACTCACGACTCGCTGGCCGAGGCAAGTACCTACATCGAAGTCATTGAAAAGCGCCAGGGGCTGAAAGTGGCGTGCCTTGAGGGCATAGCTTTGAGAAAAGGCTGGATTACTCCGGAAAAGATGCAGGAACTGGCCCAGCCGATGCTTAAAAACCAATACGGACAATATTTACTGAAAGTTATAAAAGAACTGGGATTAGAATAATGGAAGTTATAAAAACAGCAATAGACGGGGTTTTCATTTTGGAACCCCGTATTTTTAATGATGCAAGAGGGTATTTCTTTGAAAGCTTCTCGGGACGTGAATTTGAAGAAAAAGTATGCAGGACTACATTTGTACAGGATAATGAGAGTTTCTCTACTTACGGTGTATTACGCGGCCTGCATTTCCAGAAACCTCCTTTCACACAAAGCAAGCTGGTGCGTGTGATCAAGGGAGCGGTACTGGATGTGGCTGTAGATATCCGGAAAGGTTCTCCTACTTTCGGAAAGCATGTGGCTGTAGAATTGACCGGAGAGAATCACCGGCAGTTTTTTATCCCCCGCGGATTCGCACACGGCTTTGCGGTACTAAGTGACGAGGTGTTGTTCCAATACAAGTGTGACCATTATTATGCTCCGCAAAGCGAAGGAGGAATCGCATGGGACGACCCCGATCTAGGCATAGACTGGCGACTTCCGGCCGATAAGGTTATTTTGTCCGACAAGGACAAGAAACATCCGAGATTGAAAGACTATCAAACGGATTTCGACTTTAATCAAAGTTTATATTAAAGGCTGTTTTGATTCTGCGTTTGTCCGGTTTTTGCCAGTGAAATTAAAGAAACCGAAAACTGCACACCGGACTATCGTAACGTTCAGGACAACATTTCCGAAGATTGACCTATAAAAACAGGGTGCACCTCCTACGAAAGAGATGCACCCTGTTTTTATAGGTCAATATCTTTATATCACTTCTTCTCCATCCCCTCCTGAGGAGCATTAAGCCCCTCCTTCAGATTTTCAAAGAATTCACGTCCGAACAAGATCCATGCGGAAGCGCCCGCCACTGCCAGGAAAATAAATCCGACAAGAATCACCTTCTTGCTGGTTCCCGAAGGCAGCAACGGCACACTGGCAGGTTCCACAACGGCAAATACAGGTTTGGCCTCCTGTACTTTGGCCCGTGCCACCTGCAATTGGGTAGCCACCTGGCTATACACCTGATATGCCAGATTCATATCATTCTGCAACCGTTCTCTCTCCGTCAAAGCACTTTGAAGGACAACCCCCTTATTGGCATCCATGTAATTGGCATAATTCTGCTGGGCTACATAATACTCCTGCTGGCGTTCCTTATACAATTGTTCCAGATAAGCACAATCCTGCTGGGCTTTGGAGACCCTGTACGCTGTGATATACTCCTGAAGCTTCACCACTACCGTGTCTGTAATGGCGGCCGTAACCATCGGGTCCTGCAAAGTCACCGTCACTGTGGTGATGCCGGTTTTCTTATCCACATCAGCAGTAATCGCCTTACGCATGGCTTCCACTTTCTTCGCCTGATCTTCTGTCAGGTGGAAAGGATCCAGCCTGTTCCCTTCTTCCTCTTCCTTATCGGAGAAGAGAGATTTCACCCCGCCTATAGCCGCCCCGGGCAATCCCATAACAGCACCCCACCACGGAGCTTTCTGCTCATCGAGATAAGCTACAAAAGTAGTATCCACCTCACCGTCCAACGTGGTGACATGTGCATTAAACAGTTCCAGAATGAAAGGAGTAGACGCTACTATATCCGGGAAAAGAGATACGTTCAACGCATCCGCCTCACTGCCCAGACTCATGCCTCCGACCCCCAGCATGGCAGCCATTCCCGACAGGCTCCCCCCTCCTCTTTTACCGGATTCGGGAGACAATGTCACTTCCACCGTATATTGCTTGGGAATACTCAGAGCGATAATCACCCCTACAATAGCACCTATTCCGGCAACCTTCAGCAGCATCTTTCGGGCAGCCCACAACTTACGGACATACTCCATCAAATCAATTTCCAACTCCTCGTCTTCCCGTGGTCTTTCCGTATTATTCGTATAATTCTTATCTTCCGCCATACTGTTTCTATTTTAAGATATTAGCAATAGATGCAATCATAGTAGCCAACGACGCACTGGTGGTTGCTATGGACAAGGTGTTCTGCAAAGACCAGTTGCTCTTTTCCTTCACCGGAACAATCACCTCACAGCCCGGCTGGATCAGCTCACGGCTACCTTTCTTCGCTCTCTTCACCTGACCGTTCATATATACAATATACACCTTGCTCTTCTTCGCACGGAAACCGTAACCTCCGGCCTGCTCTATATAATATTTCAACGTCTTGCCATCTTCAAATGAAACGGTATTGGGATACATCACAGCCCCGCTGATACGTACCGTGTTGTTGTATTCGGGAATTTCAATCACATCCCCCTCACGCAATACGATATCCGCACTGGAGCCGGGTTTAAGCATCGCTTTTTCCAAATCGATACCCACATAATAGATATCTCCCAAATCCAGCCGGTTGACATCAATGGAGTCCTTTCCAGTCTTGGCCATGTCCAGAACCGTTTCCATACGTTTGCGTTCATCGGCATTGATACGACGGCTTAAACGGGCCCCTTTGATATAAGCAAACGGAGTCACTCCACCTGCCTTCTTGATCAAATCGGAAAGACGTTCGCTCTTCTCTGTCAGCGCATAATCACCTTCATACAAAACCTCACCGGTCACCTGCACATTCACCTGTTCCTGATAAGCAGGGCTCTTACGCACATATACCTGATCGTATGGCTGCAACACAAAACCCGGTTCTCCGTCTATCACAAAACCGTCTTTCAGAGAAAACGAGTACATTTGTCCTATGGTGGAAACCGCTTCCGTACCTTTGCTATCCTTGATACGGCGGGAAACATCCACACGGACGGTAGAAGCCGATTCCATCAATCCGCCAGCCTGGATTATAATATCCTCCAAAGTCGTATTGTCGGCAAAAGCGAACTCACCCGGACGGGCAACCTCACCATACACCATGATGCTTCCCACATCCTCCAAGTCATGAATACTGGGAATATAAAGCACATCATTACGCTGCAAAGGTACATCGGGTGCAGTACCGTCCATGATGCCTTTTATATCTACTTGAATAACCTCTTTCTTCAGATTCTCGCGCTCGCGATGCAACACCGCACGTCCTGTAAAGGCATCACCCATAAGGCCTTCAGCCTTTTCCACCAGTTGGCGGACTGTATTCAAGGTTCCTCCGAACTGATAAATGCCCGGACGATAGACAGCCCCCTTGATTTCAAGCTTGTTCTCAAAACGGTCCAGAATAGCTTCAGCAGTCAGCGCATCACCATCTTTTACCTGGAATACGGAATAATCAATATCATCAATCGTATAAATCTGATACTCCTTTCCGTTTTGACGAATCATGCGGAGAGAACGGGTATAGGCATCCCCCGAAAATCCACCGGCATACTTCAACAACGTGGCAACACTTTCGTTGTTTTTCATCTCGTATTTCATGGGGCGTTTCACATTACCCTCTATGCTAACCAACGCCTCGTATGGAGGAACGATGATCACATCGCCTTCCTGCAAGCGGATATCATCATTGATTTTACCTTTCATAATAAAATCGTACACATCTACGGTAGCGATTTTCTGTCCTCCGCGCACTACTTGTATATTGCGCAAGCTACCGATATCGCTCACGCCACCGGCACGGTACAGTGCATGAAACACGGTAGAGAAAGAAGACAATGCATAAGTTCCCGGTTGGAACACTTCCCCCATCACGTTCACCTGGATCGTCCGGCTGTTTCCCAAAGTAACCTTGATTTGTGAGGACGGGTTCTGTTCATTATCAAGCCCTGCATAAATCTTATTCAGTTCTTTACGCAAATATTGGTTGGCTTCGGCAATAGTCATGCCGTTCAGATAAATCAATCCCAAATCGGGGATCGTGATAGATCCATCCGGAGATACATTATCGCGGATGGTGGCCTGGTTTGTACCCCAGATATCAATGATTACCTCATCACCCGGCCCCAGACGGTAATTAGGAGGAGTAGCCAGATTCACACTCGGCTCGAATGTAAGGTTTCTGGTTTCAAAAATGTCCCGTCCGTACACCTTATCCTTCTGCATTTCTTCCATATCGCCCATGCCCATCCCCTCGTAATAGCGATTGGCAGAAACACTGTCCGACGAGTTCTTCCCTACCACTCTGCCCGCAACCGGACGTTGGTCGAAAGTAAAATTCTCTGTTACATAGATATCTTCCTGCGTCTTTGTCTTTTCACGCAAACGGTTCCGATTTTGCATCGTTGCATTTGCGTCTTTATCAGCAGACCCATTTTGCTGTTCATAAAGTTTCTTTACACGCTTAGCCTGTTCTTGTGTCACTCCTCTACGGGCTAACTCTGTAGCAATCTGACGTTGGTCTTTTCCTTGTTGCATGCCCGTCTTCACATATTCCAACACCTGTTGGTCACTCATAGATTGCTGTGCAAGCACAGAACCCGAGAGGGCAAAAACTAAGACCAGTACGGATAATAGTTTTTTTATCATATAAATTCAATAAACTTAGTAATTTAGCAGCCGCAAAGGTAGATATTATTTTCGATATAGGCGAGTATTATTTCATAAATATCCCTCTAACAAATATAAAAACGGCTGCCACCTGACGGTGTACAGCCGTTTATTCTTTAATAATCCGTTAGCAGAATTCATTCAGACTTCATTGCACAGCCCTCCTTCTTAAAAAAGGTCTGCAAGGGTAAAACTTGTGCAATACCATTCCGGCCGGATCAGCAATACATATTTACGATGGCTTCGTACAATTCCTGTTTACCGCTTACTTGCTTGGGCTCACCATTCTGCTTAGCATAAGCCACTACGTCTTCCAGTGTCAGCTTGCCTTCTTCAAATTCTTTGCCTTTGCCACTGTCGAATGAAGCATAACGGTCTGACAACATCTTGCAGTAAGGAGATTCATTAAGCAAAGCAGCAGCACTTTCCAATGCACGCGCCATAGCGTCCATACCTGCAATATGGGCGATAAAGATATCTTCCAGATCAGTAGAGTTACGACGTGTCTTGGCATCAAAGTTGGTACCGCCATTACCCAAACCGCCGTTGCGGATAATCTGCATCATGGCCTGGGTCAGTTCGTAATTGTCGATAGGGAACTGGTCTGTATCCCATCCGTTCTGATAATCGCCACGGTTAGCGTCAATAGATCCCAACATTCCGTTATCTACCGCAACAGCCAGTTCATGTTCAAATGTATGACCAGCCAACGTAGCATGATTCACTTCAATGTTCACCTTGAAATCCTTGTCCAGTCCGTGAGTTTTCAAGAACCCTACCACAGTTTCGGTATCCACATCATATTGATGCTTAGTCGGCTCCATCGGTTTGGGTTCAATCAGGAAGGTACCTGTAAACCCTTTGCTCCGGGCATAATCGCGGGCGATGGTCAACATCTGAGCCAGATGTTCTTTCTCACGCTTCTGATCTGTATTCAATAAAGACATATACCCTTCACGTCCACCCCAGAACACGTAATTGGAGCCACCCAGTTCGATGGTAGCGTCAATAGCGTTCTTTATCTGGACAGCAGCGCGGGCAACCACATCAAATTCGGGGTTTGTAGCAGCCCCGTTCATATAGCGTGCATGACCAAAAACATTTGCCGTACCCCATAACAATTTGATTCCGGTTTCAGCCTGTTTCTGTTTGGCATAAGCAACTATCTCTTTCAGATTCGCTTCATATTCCTCGATTGTATCGGCTTCCTCACACAAGTCCACATCATGGAAACAATAATATTCGATTCCCATTTTCTGCATGAATTCAAAGCCGGCGTCCATTTTGTTCTTGGCAGCCTGAACCTTGTCAGCCTCACCGTTCCAGGGGAATTTCTTTGTTCCGCCACCGAATTGGTCACCACCTTCTGCGCAAAGAGTGTGCCACCATGCCATGGCGAACTTCAGCCATTCGCTCATTTTCTTACCCATGATTACTTTATCGGCATCGTAATAACGGAATGCCATCGGGTTCTTGCTCTCTTTACCTTCGAATTTAATCTTTCCTATTCCGGGAAAATACTCTTTTGTTGCCATAAGAATTTAATGTTTTAATGTGAGAATGTGCCAATGACAGACACATTCATCACGGGGTTAATTATTAATTTATTGTTTTAACGTGCTAACGTTTTAATGTGCACATTAGCACATTACCCAGTGTTTCCAGCGCGCATATGCGTCGGCATAAGCCTGGCGATCTGCCACTTTCGGCTCTATCACCTCGAGCTTCTCAAGCGTGGCAAATGCTTCGTTGTTGTCCTTGTATATGCCCACACCGATTCCGGCGCCTTTGGCGGCACCTACAGAGCCGTCGGTATCATACAGTTCGATGACAGCTCCCGTCACACCGGCCAATGTCTCGCGGAACAGCGGGCTGAGGAACATATTAGCCTTGCCTGCATGAATTTTCTGCACGGGAATGCCCATTTGTTCCATGATGTCGATTCCATATTTAAAGGAAAAAACGATGCCTTCCTGCGCTGCACGGATGATATGCTGTTTGCCGTGCTGGTTGAAGTTGATGCCATGAATGGAGCAGCCTATTTCCTTGTTCTCCAACATACGCTCCGCACCGTTTCCAAAGGGCAGGATACTGATACCGGCACTGCCGATGGGAGCTTGCGCCGCCAGCAGATTCATATCGCTGTAGGAGATGCCTTCGGGAGCAACGGTGCGTTTTACCCATGAATTGAGAATACCCGTTCCGTTGATGCAAAGCAATACTCCCAAACGTGTCTGATCTATGGTATGATTGACATGCGCAAAGGTATTGACGCGTGACTGCG
>OHCP01000552.1_pt1 | contig 12461 bp, 11 predicted proteins | sample 1566811 | NCBI WGS metagenome assembly OHCP01 (sample SAMEA3879591, study PRJEB24766) | human gut metagenome | biome: human-associated habitat; feature: feces | place: USA | collected 1985/1987
CGCTCCAGCCGATCGACCGCTCAACACGAGCCGTGGCCCGCTTTGCCGACTGCGCAGAGTACTCATGCGCCTACGATACGCAGTATAAGGACTTCCTCCCGCTTATCGAGGAGCGTGAAGCAGCGGATAGCTGACGGTTATCGGCTGCCTGAGGCGTCAATAACGGCAGCACCGGTGATCGTACCTCCGCACACTTAGCGGCTCCCCGAAGCAGACAAGCACAGCAGATATGTTGAGAATGACAATCTCAAATTCTGCGCCACGATAGCCAAAGAATAAGAAAACCCCTCTGAAATCATCGATTTCAGAGGGGTTTTGGAAAAGTACCACCATTTTGATAGAATACGCCCGGTTTTCTTTTTTGCACCTGATATTGGCTAAACATTCAAAACGGGAGTTCTCCCTCAAGCTCCTCCTCTATAATCTCTTTTTTCTCCGTTCCAAGCGCCTTCGCAGTGTCAAACACAAAATGAGGATACTGACTATAGTCAAAATCTTCCCCTAAAGACGTATGTGCAGCCATTGCTATATCAGTATTTGTCGAGTAATTGGCATTACGATTATAGATTTGGTCATTTGTGTTTACCACAGAAATCAATCGCAAATACTGATCCCGTGTCATTTTGGGCAGGAACGGGCGTATAGCATACCAGTATCTCTCGTTTGCTGTATCAAACAGGCTACTATTACCAAAATACTCGATGCAGTAGTTAATAAAACAAGGAAGGTCCCCAGTCAGCTCATACTGATCTGCAACAAAATTTATTGTTGTTTCATCTATTTTTCCAAAGTACGCAGAATCAATCATCCTCTGCATATGGGCTGTTTTGCTGCTACTTGTAAACCACGAGATTATCCGCGCTGTGCTGTTTTTTGCTATTAATGCAGATAACTGTAGTTTTGTATCATCACTCAGCACTGAATAAATCTGGGGAAAATGTGCTAGAAGAATGCATAATTGCATTACACAATTATCATCTGGCGACGTCTTTGCGAACATGGTGTCTGATTTCATGAATTCAAGCAGCCCGGATGTATCACTGAACAAAAACTCCATCGCTTTTCTATTAATTGATCTATTGCGCTGACAGTCTTCATCATCTGGTAAGCAAAAGCACAATTTCCAGAAAGAACGGAATGTGCTTTTTTTCATAGAATCAGACATCCGGTCGAAGTATTTCCGGCGCAAATACTCGCGGAGTTTCTCTGGCTCGTCCTGATAGATAGATTTCTTTTCCGATAAATCCTCCAGCAGCATATCGGTTACTCTCTTTACAAAAATCGGAGGCTTTATCAGTATGTTTTCAAGAATACTTTTAATGAGTGCTATAGTGGTCTCCTTCGACGGAGATACCAGCTCATATCTGTCATTGAGGGCCGGATGCGCAGAAAAATTACGATGATCATACAAATGGTTCAGATTTGTATACGACTCCAGATCGAGCAATTCTGTTTTTGTGTAGATACTGTCGACAAATTCTTTTTCCCAGCGCGATTTTGACTTGTTGTCGCCGGGATTCCTGCATTTTTCAACTTCTTGCAGTATTTCAACAGCAACAGTGTCATTATACATATCAGCCAGTTCTTGAAGTTTGAATAGCAGATCACAGATAGCAACTGAATAGAGCATTACGACAGCAGACCGATAATTGCCATTCGCATAATTGCTGAGTACTTCGTTAAAGTACTCCCTCGTTTTTGCAAAATAAATATCTTCCGCTTCAGGGATATAGACCATTCAAGCATCACCTCATAAATGACTCAAACTAAAAATCTGCATGTATGTTTGTTACTTTAACTGCGCCTTCAGCTCCTGAAAGCTCTCCAGCGCGCTCTGGAGGTTTTCGATGATATCGTCAGCCAGCACGTCGGGCGAGGGCAGGTTGTCCAGATCGGCAAGGGACTTGTCCTTGATCCAGAAGATATCGAGGCTGGTCTTGTCCCGCGCAAGGATGTCGGCAATATCGAATTTGCGCCAGCGGCCATCCGGATTATCTTCGCTCCACGTTTCGGTGCGTTCGTACCGATTCTCCGGATGATAACAGGCGATGAAGTCCAGCAGATCGGAATACTGCATCGGATGCTGTTTCAGCGTAAAGTGAACGTTGGTGCGGAAATCATAGATCCAGACGGCCTTCGTCTGCGTTTCGGCGCTGGCCGGACGCTTATCGAAGAAAATGACGTTCGCTTTGACACCCGGCTTATAGAAGATGCCCGTGGGCAGACGCAGGATTGTATGCAGATCACAGGTAGCAAGCAACTTCTTGCGCACGATCTCGCCAGCGCCGCCCTCAAAGAGCACGTTGTCCGGCACGACCACCGCAGCCTTGCCCGTGGCTTTCAGGATGGTATTGATGTGCTGGACGAAATTGAGCTGCTTGTTGCTGCTGGTAGTCCAGAAATCCTGACGGTTATATACGAGGTCCTCTTCCTCCTGTTCGCCTTCCTCATTGGTGAAGGTGAGGGAGGATTTTTTGCCGAAGGGCGGGTTGGTGAGAACGTAATCCACGCGATAGCCGGGATCGGTGAGCAGCGAATCGCCGTGGGCGACAGGAACGCTGCCGTAAATATCCCCGATGTTGTGCAGGTACAGATTCATCAGGCACAGCTTGAAGGTAGACGCCACCAGCTCATTTCCGTAGAAAGTCCCGTTTTTGAGGAATTCCTTCTGCTCCCGATCGATCGTATAGTTCTCCGGGTCGGCAAGAAATGCCTGCGCCGCAAGGAAGAATCCGCCGCTGCCGCAGCAGGGGTCCGCGATCGTTTTCATCGGCTCCGGGCGGATGCAGGCGACCATCGCCTGGATCAGCGCGCGCGGTGTGAAATACTGGCCTGCGCCGGATTTTACGTCTTCTGCGTTTTTCTGCAGCAGGCCCTCATAGATCTCGCCCTTCACATCGGAGGACATGGAGACCCATTTTTCCCGGTCGATCATCTGCACGATCCGGTAAAGGATCGCGGCGTTGCTGACCTTGTTGATCGCGCCCTTGAAGATCTGACCCAGGATGCCGCCCTGTGCGCCGAGCTTTTCCAGCGTCTTTTTATACTGTTCTTCCAGATCCGCACCCGTGAGGGTGTTCATATTCTGCCATGTATAGCCGGCAGGAATACCGGACTCCTTCTTATATGGCGGCTTGGCATACTCGTCCGACATCTTGAGGAATATCAGGTATGTAAGCTGCTCCAGATAATCTCCATAGGATAATCCATCATCGCGGAGCGGGTTGCACATGCCCCAGACTTTGGAAATGATAGATGATGTTTGTTCAGGCATTGCTTTTCTCCTCATCACTTGCTTTTGCGCTCACGGCTTTGTCAGCAAGTTTATATACTATAACGCCTAAATATTTTGGAGTATCGTTTTCACACCGTATCAGATCACCTTCATCGAAAATGAGGGTGACCTTCTGTTCATATGTATTTCCAAGAAGATCATCGTACTGCCAAATCAAAGTACCAGTATTGCCAGATTCCATAGTTTCATCTGTATAGAATGTTAGCTGGAAATAGTAGCTATCTCCATGCATGATGGCATTAATTGGCGGATAGCCACAAACTTGATCGCAAGTTTTGTTTCGCTTCCAGGTATAGACAATATTCGTAGCGGACCCATTGCCGAGGTTTTTTAATCTGACAATTTTATACAAAGCATCTGATACGTTTCCACTGCATAAATCAAGTTCGATTTCAAATAGTGGACGCTCTTGTTCTGTTGGAATCTCAAGTTGCAGGAAAGGCATACACTCCAAACGTTTCGCTTCTTCGAACTGCGATCTGGATTCTTCGAGCTGTTTTTCAGTCATTCGTGCAGATTTATTGTTGGCAAACCAGATTGCGATAGTAGCGCCAACATATATGGCTGTAATTACAACCATTAACCAATCCGTTACCATAGGCAAGTGATTCACTCCTTCGAATTTGTAGTCGAATTTCCCTGATTAGCCCGAATAAAAAAATCTTTTGATCGGAAATCTACCGGGAACAATGTGTTGATTTCAAGGTATGGTATGCCGCATATATCGACATTGCATTTGTCGTCATACCCGTATTCGGCAAAGCTGTTGAGCAGCAAACCGGGAGGGGTATAGGCTTCTGGCTTCTCGATACAGAGAATCGTACCGACTGGATAGCTACCAATCTCGGAGGTCATTACTATACCGATTCCTTCAATAAACATGGCAGAAATTCCGCTAATCCGTCGCATTCCCTGGCTTGCTATATAAATGTACAGTTTGTATTTTTCACTGTCAAAATTGCGAGATTCCTTATCCAACAGGAATTCCCTTAATTGGTCATCTCCCATGCAACCGTTGTTAATATCGCAGTACATGGTCATGATCGCTTTGAGGATTCTTAACGGAAAAACATCCTTGAGGTGAAAAGAGCAAGTGTTCCCAAGCTCCATTTCATTTGTGGTTATAATATGATGAAAAGTATTGGCCAACTTGGCGTACTCAGAAATATACCACGAACCTGTGTTATTGTTGCAATCACTGCAGAGATAATAACCGCCGCCCCCACGTTGATTCACTTTCCCCTTAAGCCCGGAGAAATCCCATGGTTTTCGTCCACCAGCACCAGTCATCATGTCAACAGTGGCTTCGGGCGGAAACTCTTTTACAGAAATTGAATTGAACGCGCTTTCTGGCGGAACATGTTCAAAGGTCAGCTTTTTCTGTTGACCGCAGAGTTTACAGGTTCCTTCGACAGTTTTTTTCATTACAGTTTTCCATCAAACGCATCTTTAAAAATGCTCTGCCGCATGGCTTCTGCCTGCTGTAAGGCCAAGCCTACCGTATGCTCGATGCTGTCGCAGACGGAGAGGCGAGACTCTATTTCCTTTATTACTTGGCCTTGCTCTTGGATATCGCATAAAGGAAATGGCAATTCTTTTATCATTCCCATATTGAGAACATCCATTGTAGCGCCGTGAGCTTTTTTCTTGTAAAGGGATTTTAAATAGGCGCTTTCAAAATAATACTTGAAGAAGTATGGCATCATTATCTTTTCATCCAGTGTAACCTTTATAAGGCGAGGATTTATAGTTCCGGGCAGGCAGTTATCAGACAGTACTAACACTTTACCCACTGTGCCAACTAAGCTTATTAGGATATCGTGCGGCGCGATTGCACAAGAAATAAGCTCCTGATATTTCTCTTCGTCAATATAGTAGTTGCCTATATTTTCATTATTTGCTATGACTTGTTCCTGTCCGTACACCTTATACCCGGATGGAACATAGCATTCTTTTTTCAGCGCTGAGCCGAAAGGACCTGCTTTGAGAGCGTTCTTCCTTTGCACAATTGCCTGAGTGATGCTAATAGTTTTCCAATCTGGCAAGCCATTTTCCTCTCTAAATGCCTGCGTCAGTCTCCCCTCAAACGCCTCTTTCAGCACGGCCTGCCGATACACCGCAAGCTGTGCTTTTGTTTTTTTCAGCGTTTCCACCCCGGCGTCGAGTTGTGAAAACAGCTCCTCAATACGGGAAACGATGCGTTCCTGCTCTGAGAGAGGCGGGAACAGGTATTCTTTTCATCTCCGCTTGCGTCAGTTTTAAGCGGGTTGTGCCAGAAACATAACCCTTGTAGTTGAAGCTGTTCAGATAATAACACAAGAACTTGTTATTCGTTTTTGACCTCAAAACATGCGCATGGTTGTTTACCCAAGTTTTTCCACTGATTATGTACGCCTTGCTCGAGAATGCATCCAAAAACGGAGCGCCATCTTCACCGAGCAAAACATATTCTCCGTCCGTAATATAATCGTCAATGAAGCCAACCTGTCCGGTTGCACCATAGTATGGATACAGTTCTGATTGTTCTTTCCCTTTTATACGGGAGGCCCGTTCACTGCTATTAATAGGCTTGCGAAAAGTATCACAAATATCTACAGCTTCTGTGAATGGGACGACATTCCAATTGTTACTCATATCACGCCACCAGTTCCACGTTCATTTCCTGCAAAATCGCCTCGTACTGATCTCCAAACACATCATAAAACCTGCCCAGACCGCCCTTGCGATCAAAGGGACTGAGGTCAAGATCCTCCGGCTCAATACTGAGGGAAACAGCGATGTGATCCTTGATGAGGCGCAGCCATTCCATCTGCTCATCTGTAAAATGGATATGGCCTGCGTTCCGGCGCAGCGTCCACTGCATGAAGTTATAATTCACCTTGTCCGCGAACGGCGCGAGATGATCGGCATAGCCCATCTCAAAGCGGATGATGGAGATCAGGTCCGTGAGCTGCGCCACGGTGCCCCGCTTGACCTTTTCCGGCTTCCTGATGGCATAGCATTCCCACAGGCGCTCGATGGTGATGCTCTGCGCCTTCAGCTTTTCATACAGGGCTTTGAGCTGGTTGATTGCCATAGCACGGTCCTTATACCGCTGATCGTAAATGATCCGCAGGGCAAGGATCTCGTCCTTATTCTCCTCGATGAATTCATGGAAGGTTTTGAGAACACGGTCGGCATTGGCCTGCTTATCGGTATCGTACCCGGCAAAGAGCACCGTGTCGATATTCACGGAGTCGATGACCTGCTCATGGCTGCGGCGCACGTTCTCAATGTAATCCCGGACGTCGGGATCGAAGAAGGGCTGAACGGCCTGCCGGATCAGGTCTTTCTTCGCCTCGTCCATGCGGCGCTGCTCGTCCTCGGTCGGCTCATGATCGTCGGACAAATCGACACCGGCTTTGGAGGAAACAATATCCGGATCAAAAGCATCCAACAGCCGCTGGGCGATGTTCCCTGCGCTGCTGCCGACGGTGCTGCTGAATTCGGTGCGCTCCCGGTCGGTCATCTGGCTGTTGAGCCGGATCACACGGTTTGCAAGGGATGTGAGGGTGTCTTCATCCTTCGCGCCCATGGCCACGTTCAGCATCAACTCTTTCATGCTGACGGAGGGCTTGCGCTCCAGCGTGCGGGTCTCGGTCTTCTTGGATTTGGTGACGCCTACAGCGTCCACGATCACAAAATGATCCTTGTTCTCCGTGGCGGAAGGCGTCACCTTCTGCAGGTCGTCCTTGCCGAGGGTGCGGGTGCCGCGCCCCTTCATCTGCTCAAAATAATTCTTGCTGCGAACATCGCGCATGAAGATCAGGCACTCGATGGGCTTCACATCCGTCCCCGTGGCGATCATATCCACGGTGACAGCGATGCGGGGATAGTAGTCGTTGCGGAAGGCGCTGAGAACGGTCTCCGGGCGGTCCACCTGACAGGTGATCTTCTGGCAAAATTCATTGCCCTCACCAAACTCCTCCCGGACGATCTGAATGATATCATCCGCATGGCTGTCGGTCTTGGCGAAGATCAGCGTCTTGGGTACTTCGCGGCGATGCGGGAAAAGCTGCGTGAACAGGTTGTCCCGGAACGCTCGGATCACGGTGCGAATCTGGCTGGGATTCACAACGTCCCGATCCAGCTTTGCTGTGGTATAGATCAGGTCCTCGTCCATCTGCTTCCAGCGCTTTGCGCGGGTCAGGCGGTCCCGGTACTCGATCTGCTGCTTCAGGATCATCGCGCCGTTTTTCGTCACGTCGGTTTCAATGAGGAAAATGTCCTCGCCCACATTCACGCCGTCGATGATGGCCTGCTCACGGGAATACTCGCTGACCACGTTCTGGTTGAAAAAGGCAAAGGTGCGCTTGTCCGGCGTGGCGGTCAGTCCGATGATGAAAGCGTCGAAATACTCCAACACCTGATTCCACACGTTGTAGATCGACCGATGGCATTCATCGACGATGATGCAGTCGAAAAACTCCGGGGGATACTTTTCGTTATAGACGACCTCTTTTGCGGCCTGTGTGTCGGCTCCGGCCTGCTCGAAGAAGGATTCTTCCTCTGCGGATTCATCCATTTCCTCGCCCTTCAGGATGGAGTACATCCGCTGAATGGTGCTGACGCAGATCTGGATGTCATTGGGGATATAGGAGCTGTTCAGGCGGCGAACACCGTAAAGCTGGGCAAAGGAGCGGTTGTCGTCATTCGGCGTATAGGCGAGAAATTCGCGCTCCGCCTGTTCGCCCAGCGATTTGGTGTCCACAAGGAACAGGATGCGCTTCATCTTGCCAAACTTCAGCAGACGGTATGCTGCCGTGATTGCTGTGAAAGTCTTGCCTGCGCCGGTTGCCATCTGCACCAGCGCCTTGGGGCGATTATCCGCAAAGGAGGCGTCCAGATTTTGAATCGCTGTGATTTGGCATTTGCGGAATCCGGCGGTATCAAAGGCCGGAAAATGCTTCATGTTATTGCGGATCGTATCGCCCTTTGTGAGTAGAGCAAGCAGTGTTTCCGGCCTGTGGAACGAGAACACTCGCCGGGAACGGTATTTGATATCAGCATAATCCGTGAAACGGGTGAGCTGCCCGGTGGCCTCATAGGCAAAGCGGATCTTATACTCGGTGGTTATGTATTTGAAGGTGCTGTTGGCATAGCGCCCGGACTGGCCCTCGACCACAGTGATGTTCTCGCCCAGCTCGTCCTTCTTCGCTTCAATCACGCCTACGGGCTTCCCATCAACAAAAAGAGCATAGTCAACTGGCCCGGCACTGGTGGGATATTCCCGAACAGCAACACCGAGAGAAGCCATGGGATTCACTTTTTTCAGATCCTGAACGACCCAGCCGGATTGCGCAAGACGGGCATCGATCAGTTGTCTGGCTCTTTCCTCAGGGGTCATGTTGGTCGCCTCCCAGCACAACAAAAAACAAATCACACTTATATTTTGACATAATATTATATCACGATCCAGCTGGATAATCTACTGCTTCCGCAGCTTTTGCGGAGGCAGTTTTTACGTTTTCTAATCCTTTTTTGAAAAGTGGTTAAGTTTTCCTCTTTCCCGTGGCCGTATATCAGGGAAGCAAATCTTTTCGGGGAAACACGTTAACAAAAGGGCATGCGTTTCTCCGTATGGTGAAAAAAGCTGGCAAACCATAAAAGTTTCGTCCTCTCTCGTGGCCGTATATTGAGGAGCATATCTTTTTTCGGAGCAGGGTGGTCAAAGCAGTCACCTTTTCTCCGTAGGGTGAGGGTCCTGCTCTCACAAACAGTACAGATCGGAGGTGATCACAATGTACGGAAAACTGCATCAGGCGAGGAGCCTTTGCTGCCCCGTACCCGGTTAGTATCCATACCCCAAGTGTGGAGGTCATGGAGCTCTTTTCTTAAAGGTCTTTATAGGACAACAAAAAATAATACCTATAAGAAAGATTATAGGAATGACCAGCACGACCTCCACACCAACATCACAGCAGGCCGGATGAAACGGGCAGCAGAGTCCCGCCATTACTGAATAAATCTGCTTTCGTGCCCAGCTTCTCCGGTTATGGATAAAACACATTTACAGGAGGAAAATCATGAGATTCAAAATCAACTATGGTGGCAAGTCCACCTACGATCCCAAGGACTTCTCTCGTGGGAAGTTTGAATGCAAGGCCGTGTTTCAGACGCGGAAAGGAATGCCCGTCGTGGTCTCCCACAGCACCGATCCCGCCTACGATTACTGGAAGGTAGAGTATGACTTCGTCTGCGTGGTCTTCGCGGAGTATCAGGACGCGCTGGACTTCTGTGCCGGACGCTTCTTCGATCCGGCCGGAAAGCCCGTCAAGGCTGTGAGGGCATGAGCATGACGGATGTACTCTACCATCCCCTGATCGACCGGGACACGGCCGGACTGGACAAGTCCCCACTGTTCTGCTCCCCGGACCGGGAAAAGGTCGCCGGGACCGCCGCGCTCTATCTGGAGGAGCTGGTCCCGAAGCGGTATCGCCTGATCGCCCGTGAGGAACATACCACCCGGCAGGCCAGCGCCTACCGCATCCATTGCCCCATCTGCGGGGCGGTGATGCGAGCGATCTCCCGGCCCTCAAACAAGCATCGCCTGTCTCTCTATGAGTGCCCGGAGTGCCTCTGAGGGGTAGGACGATAGATTATCATCTGAAGTGCAACACCTAAAAATAGAAAGACAACATGGCCAAACTTGTGTAAAATGTAATCACCACAAAAACACTTACAAGGAGTGAACCATGTTGTCCTACACACATTTTACACATGATGAGCGCATTAGTCTACACAATTTTTTAAAAGATGGCCTCGGCATACGTGAGATCGCTCGTAGACTCGGCCGCAATCCGTCCACGATCAGCCGCGAAATCAAACGCAACAGCAGCTCGAAGGGCTATCATCACTGGCGCGCACAGGTCCTGACGATCTGCCGCCGCAGGCATCAGCGCCGAACCGCCTTGAAGGCCGGCACTCCGCAGTATGATTACACTCTCGAAAAGCTCCTCAATATGTGGCCGCCCGAAGCGATCGCCAATCGCTTCAGGTTGGAGAATCCCGGTCAGATATTAAGCGCCTCGACTATCTACCGCGCCATCCGCCGCGGCACATTCCCGGACATTTCCGCACGCGAAAACCTGCGCCGCAGGGGCAAAAACCGAAATTATGTGCATCATAACACCGCAATCAGACCCACACGGCTGATCCCGGACTGGCCGGACGCGATCAAGTCGCGTGCCCGTCTGGGCGACTTCGAGGGTGACACAGTCTACGGCGGGGTCGGGAAAGGCCTGCTCGTGACGCTGGTGGATCGACGGTCGCGCTTCCTGCTGGCAGGAAAGCTCTCGAGCCGGAATGCCGCCGAGACGCGCGAGGTGATGCAGCAGCTGCTGTCAGGTCATACGGTGCAGAGCATTTCGCTGGACAACGGCACGGAGTTTGCGGAATTCAGTCTTCTTGAAGAGCATGTCGGGGCGCCCGTGTACTTCGCCGAGCCGCACAAGCCCTGGCAGCGCGGCACGAACGAGAACACAAACGGATTGCTGCGGTTTTTCTTCCCGAAGGGCTATGATTTTCGCTCTCTGACGCAGGCGCAGCTGGACGTCGTCGTTGATCTTTTGAACGACCGCCCGAGAAAGTGCCTAGGTTGGAAAACTCCGCGTGAGGTTTTTGTTGCACTTGCTTGACTTTCTGCCGTGTCGGCGCAAGCCGACGGATGAGGTGTTTTCAGCGGTGCAATACCGGTTTTCACCATTGATTCGACACCGGGCAAGCGCAATGTGCGTATAGGTATAGCCCCAAAGCGCCTCTGAAAAGGCGCCACTAAAAATATTGAAAAGGCGGCGAACTTAGGCTATAATTATTTTAGTCTTTCTGCTCGGCGAATTGGCAGACGCGGCGCAATGTACAGCTTTCACAGTCGGGTCTGCGTGCCGTGCAGACGGCGCGGCCGTGCAGCACGATGCGGTGGCAGAAGTCGGAGCTTTTCTCCGGCGGCAGGCACCTGCGCAGCTCGGCCTCGATCTTCACCGGGTCCTTGAGGTCATCGACCAGACCCAGGCGGTTTGAAATGCGGATGCAGTGCGTATCCACAACGGTCGAGCCGGGGACGTGATAAACGTCGCCGAGAATCAGGTTTGCCGTCTTGCGCCCGATGCCGGGGAGGGCTGTGAGCTCCTCCATCGTGCCGGGGACCTTGCCGCCATGCTGTTCGAGCAGGATCTTCGCGCACTCGACGAGATCCTTCGACTTGGTGTTGTAAAATCCGCAGGAGCGGATCGCGTCGCCGACCTCTTCATACGTCGCGTTCGCGAAGGCCTCAAGCGTCGGGAACTTCTGATAGAGCGACGGCGTGACCATGTTCACGCGCGCGTCGGTGCACTGGGCGGAAAGGCGCACGGCGAACAGAAGCTCGTAGTCCTTTTTATATTCGAGCGAGCAGCGCGCGTTGGGGTAGAGGACCTTCAGCTCCTCCACGATGCGCTGGGTATCCGCCTCGTCCTTCGGCTCGTACTTTTTGCCGTTCACGCCGTAGTAATGTGCGGTGAAGGGCGCGGCGGCGTGGTTTTGCAAGTGAACGTCCAGCGTCCAGTATTCCTGGGGCACGAAATCCGCGATCTCCTTTTCCCGCTGCGCCACCAGCCGGATAGCTACGGACTGGACACGCCCTGCGGACAGCCCGCGCCGTATCTTCTTCCACAGCAGTGGAGAGAGCTGATAGCCCACGATACGATCCAGCACGCGCCGCGCCTGCTGCGCGTCCACCAGATCCTGGTCGATGGCGCGGGGATGCTGGATGGAGTCCTGCACCACCTTTTTGGTGATCTCGTTGAATGTCACGCGCTGCGCCTTGCTGTCCGGCAGCTCCAGCAGATGCTGCAAATGCCAGCTAATGGCCTCTCCCTCCCGATCCGGGTCGGTGGCGAGATAGACAGTCTTGCTCTTGTCAGCGGTGGTTTTCAGATCCTTGATAATATCCTCTTTTCCCTTGATGGGGCGGTAGTTGGGGGTAAAATCTCCCTCCACATCCACGCCAAGGGTGCTCTTGGGCAGGTCACGCAGGTGTCCCATGCTGGCCTTGACCACGTAATCCGGTCCCAGATATTTGCCGATGGTCTTTGCCTTTGCCGGGGACTCCACGATAACCAGGTTTTTCTTTGCTGCCATATTGTTACTT
>OHCP01000570.1_pt1 | contig 12045 bp, 10 predicted proteins | sample 1566811 | NCBI WGS metagenome assembly OHCP01 (sample SAMEA3879591, study PRJEB24766) | human gut metagenome | biome: human-associated habitat; feature: feces | place: USA | collected 1985/1987
AAGTAAACTTTTATAATTAAATATAATTTTAAAAAGGATTTTCAGAATGAATATTACATATAAACAAGCAAACCTTGATGATATAGAGCTTTTAGTGAAATCGAGAATAATTGTTCTTCGTGAAGCTAATCACTTAGATGATTCCGCAGATATGTCAGAAGTTAAAGCTCAATCTTATGATTATTATAGAAAAGCTATTCTGAATGGCGAATGTATAGTCTATCTTGTTTTCGATGATGATAAGCTTGTTGGTTGTGGTGGAGTTAGTTTCTTCAGAGTTATGCCGACTTGCCATAATCCAACAGGCAAAAAGGCATATCTTATGAATATATATACTTCTCCCGAATACAGACGAAAGGGCATTGCCTATAAAACACTTGATTTACTTATCAAAGCGACAAGAGAAAAGGGAATTAACCATATAACTCTTGAAGCAACTGCTATGGGACGACCTATGTATGAAAAATATGGCTTTACAAAAATGAATGACGAAATGGAACTATTATAATAAAGCAAAACCCGCACTCTGATTCTATTATCAAAGTGCGGGTTTATTATTTACAAGAAGTATATGTCAAGTAGCTATGCAACTTTTTCTATACAAGTATAGAAATTAGTCAGCGTACTTGTTATCAGTTGCATTCCAAGAATACATCTTTCTAAGCTCTGCACCAACCTTCTCGAGTTCGTGAGAAGCCTTGATAGCACGAGTTGCATTGAAGTGTGCACGACCGTTCTTGTTCTCTGCAATCCACTTTGTTGCGAATGTACCGTCCTGAATCTCTTCAAGAATCTTCTTCATCTCAGCCTTTGTTTCAGGAGTTACGATTCTCTTACCTGTCTCGTAATCACCGAACTCAGCTGTATCAGAAATAGAATATCTCATCATAGAGAAGCCACCTGTGTAGATAAGGTCAACGATGAGCTTCATCTCGTGAATGCACTCGAAGTATGCGTTCTCTGGTGGATAGCCTGCTTCTACGAGTGTTTCGAAACCAGCCTGCATCAAAGCTGTAACGCCGCCGCAAAGAACTGCCTGCTCGCCGAAGAGGTCTGTCTCTGTTTCGATTTGGAAAGTTGTTTCCATAACTGCTGCACGAGCTGCACCAATACCAGCACCATATGCAAGAGCGATGTCAAGTGCGTGGCCTGAAGCATCTTGATATACAGCTACGAGAGCTGGTGTACCCTTGCCCTCTACATACTCAGAACGAACTGTGTGTCCTGGAGCCTTAGGAGCAATCATAAATACATCAACATCCTTAGGAGGTGTGATTTGCTTAAAGTGAATGTTGAAGCCGTGAGCAAATGCGATAGCCTTGCCTGCTGTGAGGTTTGGCTCGATGTCGTTCTTATAAATATCAGCCTGCTTCTCATCAGGTGTAAGAATCATAATGATATCTGCCTTCTGAGTTGCTTCTGCTGTTGTATAAACCTCGAAGCCAAGCTCCTTAACATGATCCCAACGGCGGCTGCCCTTATAAAGACCAATGATTACATTGACGCCACTATCTCTGAGGTTAAGAGCGTGAGCGTGACCCTGTGAACCGTAGCCGATGATAGCAACAGTCTTGCCCTTAAGAACATTGATGTCACAGTCTGCCTGATAGTAGATTTTCGGTGTGAATTTTGACATAAAAATTACCTCCGCTTTTCATAATGAAAAATAAAATATATATGAATCCTTAAACCGTTGTTTTAGAGCCTTTTTCGATGGCTACTGTACCTGTGCGAACGATTTCTCGGATACCATATGGCTTAAGTAAATCGAGCAATGTTTCAAATTGCTCATGAGTATCTGCAAATTGAAGAGTAAGTGTATTAACCGCAACATCTACGATTTTTGCACCCATAAGCTCTGCAATTTTCATTATATCAAGTCGCTGCTTTGCAGGGCAGTTGACTTTTATTAAACTAAGCTCACGACTTATAAACTCGCCCTGAGCATAGGTTCTGACTTTTATTACAGGAATTACTTTGTTAAGCTGTTTTTCAAGCTGTTCAACAACATATTCATCTCCGTCAACAACAATAGTCATACGAGATATTGAGCTGTCTTCTGTAATTCCAACTGCAAGGCTGTCTATATTAAAGCCTCGTCTTGAAAACAATCCAGAAACCTTAGAAAGAACGCCTGCTTGGTTTTCAACGAGAACAGAAAGTGTATATTTCATATAATCCTCCTTATCTCGATGGTGTTTCAGGACTCACTTGGCAGATAAGCACATTAGGCTTGTCTGATTCAAGCATTTCTGCAACAGCATTTTCGGCTTCTTTGTTTGTTGTAGCAACATAGGCTTTGATTCCATATGCTTCAGCAAGCTTTGCAAAATCCGGAGAATCGTTAAGGATAGTTGCAGCATATCTGCTTCCATAAAGCTTGTCCTGAATTTCTCTAACCATACCAAGTCTGCCATTCTGCATAATGATAATCTTAACATTTATGTTGCTCTGTACGACAACTGCCAATTCTGACATACTCATCTGGAATGAGCCATCACCACAGACAACAAATACATCTCTTTCAGGGCGGGCAAGCTTTGCTCCAAGGGCAGCCGGAAGTGAATATCCCATAGTTCCCATACCGCCTGTGGTTAAAAATCTGCCGTCTGAAATTTTGAAGTTATTTGCACACCAGATTTGGTTTTGTCCAACATCAGCAACAAGAATTGCCTTGTGTCTGAGCATTTCTGAAAGCCTTGATATAAAGGTTCTCGGCTCAACAAAGCCCTCTATAGGCTTGATTTCTGGCTCTTGCCAAGACATAAACTCATTTTTCCATTCATCAGAAACATGATAATTAATCTTATCTCTCATAACAGTGATAACATTTTTCATATCTCCGACAATCGGAACGGTTGTCTGTATGTTTTTGCCGATTTCAGCAGGGTCAATATCAATATGAATAACCTTTGCTCTCTCTGCTACTTGATGAGGGGCGGCAACCGCCCTGTCACCAACTCTTGCTCCACAAAGAATTAAAAGGTCTGTTTCAAGCAAAGCTCTGTTTGCACGAACTGTACCAAATGAACCAAGCATACCAAGATATTGCTTATTATCTGAAGGCATAACACCTATACCCATCATTGTTGAAACAACAAGTTCATTTCATCGTTTCGTTTCTTTTCGAGCGCCAACAAGAATACGAGCTGCACTTGATTTCCATGATGTTCAAATGGTTTTTTCAACAAGGCCACTTCTATACCTGTTTTATCGGCAAATTCTGCAAAAATGGGCTTAGAACCTGAGGAAAGAACTCCACCGCCAGAACATATTACTGGTCTTTTTGATTCAGCAATAAGCTCTAAGGCTCTTTTTATCTGTATAGGGTGTCCTTTAACACTCGGCTTATAACCTATAATATCTACATCTTCGGGATATTCAAAACCCGAAATCTTATTTTGTTGTATATCAATCGGAACATCAATCAAGACTGGTCCAGGTCTGCCTGTTGTAGCTATATGGAAAGCTTCCTTAAAAATTCTTGCTAAATCATTTGTATCCTTAACAAGATAGCTATGCTTTATAAAAGGTTCACAAGCACCTGTAATATCCGCTTCCTGAAAAACATCTCGTCCGATTAAGTCTGAACGAACTTGTCCTGTAATCGCAACAATCGGAATAGAATCCATATAAGCTGTTGCAATACCTGTAATAAGGTTTGTTGCACCAGGGCCAGAAGTTGCAACGCATACACCAACCTTGCTCGAAGCACGAGCATAACCGCTCGCTGCATGAGCTGCATTCTGTTCCTGTCTTACAAGAACTGTTCTTATTTTAGAATCATATAAGGAATCGAAGAAAGGGCAGATAGCTGCACCAGGATAGCCAAATATAACGGAAATGCCCTCATTCTCAAGGCACTTAACCATAATATCAGCACCGCTTATCATATTCTGACCTCCCTTTAACTTTTAAAATAGATTTTTGTTTAGATTTTATTATAGCATTTCACAATTTTATAGTCAAGAGTTTAGCAAGTCACTTAGCATATTTATTCATAAAAACTTTTGCTATAATGCTCAATAAGCATAATATTATTAGCATAAATTTTAAAATAGAATACAATCTGTGGGCGAACATAGTCCACCCACAGATTGTATAAAAATTATTTGTATTGAAAAATTACACAAAATAAAAAGTTGTTATCTTAAAAATAAAATTCATCTTCAATAGTAGAATGTAATAAATTTTATATTATAGAAATCGCAGGCAAGTATATCATCTGTTCCCTTTGGATTAAGCAAAATGAAGTTTGCACCAACTGCTAATAAAAAGCCATCTTTAGTTATAAGCTGATTAGTGCCGACAAGAAATTCTATACTAACATTTCTTCCTATTTGTGAACGAATAAATCCATTTAAGTATTGTATGCTCTCGGCTGTTATCGGATATGGCTGATTGTATTCAAGTATTGGTCGAGATAAAGATGTCTGGGTCATAGTGCCTGAACCGCCAGTTGTACCCATATTCATAGAATTATCATTTGTAGGGTAGCTTGATGTTCCAGTTCCAGGTGCAGTCAACATCTGAGAACTTGTACCCAAACCTTCCATACTTGAACTATTCATTCCTTGTTGAGCTTGATTGTTCATTGAATTTTGTCTTTCCGCCTCTGCACGGGCATTTTGAAGATTATATGATGCTATCTGCTCAAGTGATGGAAGGTTCGGGTGATAGTTTGTTGAGGCAGAAGATTTATCCGAACCACTAAAAGAAACTCCATAATATTGAGCAAGGTCTATTGCATAATCATCGTTCATTCTATTGTTCATAAATATCACCTTTAAAGTAAAAATTATCTAAAATCAAGTCTGAGCATATTTTTCTGTTGGAATATAAAAACAATGGTCACCTATTCTATTAAATGCGATACCTATTCCACCAACAGGAAAATATGTTGGGCATCTGGAACTATATGGATTCATAAAAAATAAACTATTGGCGACTGGATTAAAAAGATTTCCGTCAATCGCCCAATCTGCAATCTCATAGCTTTCGGATGATGGAGTTATATTATAAACATTTTGCGGATTATACTCTCCGCCGACTGTAGTCATCATACATACGAATTGACCTGCTTGTTCAATAATCGCACGAATATCTCCGCCGTTGCTTACTCTCGCAAATTCGCCATACGGCACTGTTGCACGATTCATAATAACTGTCGCAACAGCTTTCATACCGTCTTCTCCTTCTCCTCCTGCTTCACATTCTATAAGTCTTGCAAATAATTCCCGTGTATCCACAGAATCATCCCCCCTGGAATCTCCTGAAAGGCTTGTCGAAATATTCGACACCTTGATATATGATATGCAAAATTGCTTTGTTGCGTGAGAATATTTTCAGGACAAGAAAAGAACATAATTCGCACCATATCTAAATATATTGATTTTCCATAAATGCGTAAAATTTCTACAAATTCAGTTGACTTTTTTAAACTCAGTGCGTATAATAAATATTAAGATAATCCCGCAAAAACTGTGAAGGGAATAAGATATATAAAACAAGCAAAGAGAACTATCGGTTGGTGTAAGATAGTGTTGGCTTTATATATGTATAGCTCATCCCGGAGTTGTCTGCCCGAATATTTAAAGGCAGACCGTAAGGTCCCGTTATAGACCAGAATCTTGTTGGAGATTCGCTGAGGAACGCTTTTTGCGTTTGAATCAGGGTGGTACCGCGTGCATTGAATTTTATGCTCGCCCCTTAGCTATTAAGGGGGCGGGCTTTTTTGATGTTGATAACACCCATGCCTCCTGTCAGCTAATTTGTGGGATAAAATTATTGATATATGGAGGAATTTTTTATGTTAAAAGAATCGTTCAGAAAATATGCACCGTTTAAGCAAATAAATATTCCAGATAGACAGTGGCCTAATAATGTTATAACAAAGGCTCCTATCTGGTGTTCTGTTGACCTTCGTGACGGAAACCAAGCACTTGTAGACCCAATGAACCTTGAGCAAAAGCTTGAGTTTTTTAAAGCTCTCTGCGATATGGGTTTTAAAGAAATTGAAATCGGTTTTCCTTCTGCTTCCGAAACAGAATACGAAATCTGCCGTAAGCTTATTGATGATAACCTCATACCCGATGATGTTACTATTCAGGTTCTCGTTCAGGCTCGTGAACACTTAATCAGAAAAACCTTTGAGGCTGTTAAGGGTGCTAAAAATGTTATTGTCCATTTTTATAACTCAACTTCAACCTTACAGCGTAAGGTTGTTTTCCACAAGGATATGGACGGCATTACAGAAATCGCTGTAAATGGTGCTAAGCTTATCAAAGAGCTTACTGAAAATTTTGCAGGAGATACAAATATTCGTTTTGAGTATTCACCAGAAAGCTTCTCAGGCACAGAGCCTGATAATGCTATTTCAATCTGCTCTGCTGTTATGGAGGCTCTTGGTTCTACTCCTGAAAATCCTGTCATCCTTAATCTTCCTAACACAGTTGAAATGTGTACTCCAAATACTTATGCTGACCAAATTGAATACTTTATTCGCAATCTTCCAAATAGAGAGAGTGCTATAATCAGTATTCACCCACACAATGACAGAGGTACAGGCGTTGCTGCTACTGAGCTTGCACTTCTTGCTGGTGCAGAAAGAGTTGAAGGTACACTTTTCGGTAACGGCGAACGCACAGGTAATCTTGATATTGTTACTGTCGGTTTGAATATGTATACTCAAGGTGTTGACCCTAAGCTTGATTTCAGCAATCTTCCTAAGTATCGTGAAATCTTTGAACGCTGCACAAAAATGCACATAAATGAGCGTCAGCCATATGTCGGCGACCTTGTCTTTACCGCTTTCTCAGGTTCTCATCAGGACGCTATCAATAAAGGCTTTGCTTATATGAAAGAACACGATAGTGATATGTGGGAAATTCCATATCTTCCAATAGACCCTGCTGATGTTGGCAGGCAATATGAACCTATCATAAGAATCAATTCTCAATCAGGCAAGGGTGGAGCTGCCTTTATTATGCAAAATAATTTCGGATATAATCTCCCGAAAAAAATGCACCCTGAATTTGGTGCTTTGGTTCAGAAGGTTTGTGACGATGAAGGTCGTGAACTTACTCCAAAGGAAGTTTTCAAAGTATTTGAGGATAACTACATTGACATTCACAAAAGATATTCTCTCCTCGGACACACCGTTCTCGAAAACCATGGCAATGATATTATGTACTTCAGAGGCAAACTTAGAATTAGTGATGGCTCTGCAAGTGAACAGATAATAGAGGGTAACGGAAATGGTCCTATCGACGCTTTCTGTAATGCTATAAAGGAAATCGGTGTTACAGGCTATGAAGTCATAGACTACACTGAACACGCTATTTCAAGTGGTTCGGACTCTAAGGCTGTTGCTTATATCGGTTTAAAAACTCCTGAGGGCAAAACAATATACGGCGTAGGTATTCATACAAATATTTTCAAAGCATCTATCAAGGCTGTTCTCTGTGCTATCAACAGAGATATTATTCAAAAGAAAGCTTAATATTAATTCTTAAAGCATAAAAAATTCACCACTCATTTAAAGTGGTGAATTTTTTTATTTATCAGAAAATTCTGAAACTTTTTTTAGATTTTTTATCAGCGTGTTTTGGTTGAGCCGTTGTTTGTTTTACACTCTCTTGTGAAGTTGGTGCTTTTCGCTGTGCAGTAGTACGACTTTGTGCAACTCGTCTTGCCTCTGAAGATTTTTGCGGATTTCTTTGCTGGCTTGGTTCAGCATATCTTGCACCACTTGAACGTTGTGGCTGTGCAGGTCTTGTTTGCTTTTTAGGAGCTTCTGCGTAGCGAATCTGCTGTGTTTGCTGTAGCTGTACTTGTCTTTCAGTTGTATGCTGTTTTGGCTGACGAGATGGCTCGGCTGGTCGCTGTCTTTTAGGAGCCTCTGCGTAGCGAATTTGCTGTGTTTGCTGTAGCTGTGGCTGTCTTTCAGTTGTATGCTGTTTTGGCTGATAAGGTGGCTCGACTGGTCGCTGTCTTTTAGGAGCCTCTGCGTAGCGAATTTGCTGGGGCTGTTGTCGCTGTGGCTGTACTCGTCTTTCAGCTGTATGCTGTTTTGGCTGACGAGGTGGCTCGGTTGGTCTTGGACTATAAGTCTGCGAAATTTTCTGCTCTTTAGAATATCCAATCTCTTGCTTTTTAGGAACATCAGAATATATTATTCCCTGATGCTCTACTTCTTCATACTTTTCTTTTGGTTTAATCGCTTTTTTAGGCTGCTGTGATTGTGGCTTTTTCTCAACTGGTTTTATAGTTTTCTCAGCCTTTTCCTGATTAGAAGCTTGTTTAGCAATAGGCTGTGGCTCAGGCTTTGGCTTTACTTCTCCAAAACCGCCCTTAACATCGGCAGTAGGGATTTTATTATTATACTCAAAATCGTAAATTGCATTAGCAATACGCTTGCAGTTATTTCTATCATCAAACGCAAAAAATTCTTTCCTGCGTTTGAGATATTCGGCCGATACCTCAAAATTGGAATTTATTATTGAAATAACTTTTTCTACAAGCTCATCTGCATCTGTTACTACATCACCAAAACCGCTCTCACGATAACTAAATGTAGAAATATTATTTTGTAAAGAAACATTTGGGTTTTGATAGTAAATTATAGGTCTACGCATATATGCAAAATCAAAAGCAATATTGCTATAATCTGTAATCAGCATAGCTGATTTTTCTATTGTTTCTTTATAGCCTAAATTTTCAAATGATGAAACAGAAACATATTCGCTCTTATTCCATAAGTATTCTTGCTTTGCAAGTTCCTCTGGCAAAATCAGAACAAGATTGCAGTTATTTTCATGAAGTGCAGAAAGAAGCTTTTTATCTGCAATAAATGAATTAAATACAGAATAAAGTGGTTCTGTTGTGAAATTCTGATAGCCTATATGTGCATACTTTGCAAAACCTCTACGCATAGCTGGACATACAAGAATCTGCTTTGATGGCACCGACATAAGAGTATCCATATGAGGATAACCAAATGCAAACAAATGCTTTTGGTCATATCCGTATATTGGGTGAATAAGTCTTTCATACTCCTGCTCAGAGCCACAAAAACGCAATGCTGTATCATCATACATCTTATTCTCAAATTGTGCCGAACGAAGCATTGATATTCCATCGCCAAAGGAAACTATATCTGCCATAAGTAAATCTCGATAATAGATTTCTTCTCCATCTTCAAAGCCGAGATTTTTATAAACATTATGTCCGTTTGAGATGATTACATCTGCATTCATTGCAATAATCTTTTGAGTCATAGTACCACTTGCAAGGTTATTGCTTTGGAAGGCTGTCATAATAAAGCTATCATCGGGGTTAATCTCTCTATGCGAATAGAATACCTCTATACCTCGTTTATCGTGTAAAGAATTGATATAGTTATATATATCGTGAGCATCTTCAGAATTGGCATTTTTGCTATCACACATGAGCCAGATTCGTCTTTCGGCGTATTTATCAATAGTTGAATGATAGCGTTTTCTAAGACGCTTAATTTTGAGATATTTCTGAACAGAAACAGCTTTCTTTACATCAGAAAGGAACAGCCTTTCGTGGTGGCTCTGCATAAAAGATGTTGCTCTACGAATTGTTATAGAGCGTTTTTCTAAATCAAAGGTAATAAGCCTGCCACCCGAAACGCAATAACTATGCGGAAATTTTTCTGTAAGATGAGCTGCTGTTGAGCCAAAAGAAAATCTCAGCTTATAGTTTATCTTATCAATGGAAATATAGAAAGAAAGAACCGTCATTTCCTTGATATTTTTCAGCGGAATAGTAATTGTAAAACCGTGGTCTTTATCAAAAGGAATCTCAAAAAGAGTTTTAAGAGAATAGAAATGATAATCCTTAAACTGTATTCTTTCTCTATTTGAAACGGCAAATAGTTTATATTCTATTCTATCGAGAAATGAAATATCTGTAACGCAGCCACTTATATATAAATTAGAACCCTCAGCTTTGAGCGACATAATTTTAACATCAATATGCTCTGATGATGAAATCAATGCACCACCAAGAGTTGCTATAAATCCACCGCTTGTTTTCATCTTGCGAGGACGAAGCGACGCATCTCTAAATTCAAACTGACTTGAATTTCCAATAGGAAAGAAATCAAGGTCAGGCTTTAGTGCTTTATTATGATATTTCAATCTGATCATCTTAAAAGTGAGTGTTGATGGAAACAAAGCTCTTCTTGCTATATTTCTATTAAGAATAATAGCATCATCTATATTTTGCATAGCATCACTTATAAGATTAAAGAAATCGTTTACACCATTAGGTCCCATAGTAAACATATATCTTTCGCCAAGTCCACAAGCAAGCTTGATATAAATTAAATACATCACCATATTCATAATCACAGCAGAATTGCCCTTTGTTTCAAGCATAGGTATGGCAAATCTTATTATAGAATCTGTGAAATATGATTTATTATACTGTTCCTTTAGGTTTTTTATATCATTCTCAGCAGGATATGGCGATATAAACTTAAACTTTGATGTATAAACATAAGAACCGATATGATAGAAATAATCAAGAATAAACGCCATTGTAAAATCACTTGAAAGACTTTTTTTGAAACGAACATTGGCAATAGTATCGTTTCTGAAAAAATATGCTCCAAGAATAAGACTTAACTTATCAGGACTAGTTTTTAGTTTGATTGTTCCGTCTTTAGCACCAAAATTATATGGAACTGAACTATTTCGGCGTTTAGAAGTTTCTGCGGCAATACAGATTGCAGGTGCTTTTGTAAATGCAGGTTCTTCTGAAAGCTTTTTAAGTGCTTCGTAGGAATATTCATCTCCAGCACGAATAAAGCTTACATAAGCTCCTGTGCATATAACTCTTGCATCGCTAAAGCATTCTGCCATATTTTCGCCTTGGCAATCAACAAAATATATATTTTCGGGGTAATCATCGGTGTATTTAAGGCATAACTCAGTACTCTCTTTTGTTACAAGAGAGTCGATTAAAACAATTTGTATGCTATTGCGGAAAAATTCCTTATCAGCAGTAATTGATGCAATAGTAGCAGGCAAAAGTTCCTCATTATCTATATACACACTTATGCTGAATTTATAATCTTTAGCCATACCCTACCCCGATTAAACACTATATACTTTCAATAATTCTGAACTACAATTCAGATTTTTGAAAATCACTCAAGTCCGTACTTCAATTCCTCACGAGCAAAGCTCTTATATCTCTCATAATAATAGTGTGAACGCAAGGTCAATAAATCCTCAGGTGTTGTTACCTTGATATTATCACGCTCACCTATATAAATATGAATCTCCTGTCCAAGTTCTATAAGAAGTTCGCTTGAAGATGTAGGCGAAACTATTCCACGCCTTTCAGCCTCAAGATGAGCTCCCATAATTTTTCTCATAGTATAGCCCTGTGGAGCTTGAGTTATATACATAGAACCTCTTGGCAATGCCTTAGAGCAATGTTCTCCATCATCGCTCCAGAGAACAGAGTCTATACTCGGTGTTACTGGAACAGCTGTTTCATACTCTCTTGCAAGCTTAATACAATTTGAAATAAGCTGTTCACTCATAACTGGACGAACACCATCACAGATAAGAACAATATCTTCTGGCTTTGTAAATTCTTCTACACGAACAAGTCCATTATGGATTGATTCATGGCCTGTTGAACCGCCCTTAACTATATCTACTACCTTGGCAATCTTCCACTTTTCAATTAGCTTCCAAAGCTCATCAATCCAAGTTTCAAGGCATGAAATAACGATTCCATCAACCTCTGGGTGTGTTGAAAAGTTTTCGAGTGTTCTTATAATAATAGGCTTTCCGTCAACCTCAATAAACTGCTTAGGAATATCGGAGGTTTTCATACGAGTACCTGTACCTCCAGCAAATATCATTGCGTTTACCATAATTTCAACCGCCTTTTAATTTTATATTTATATATTTAATTATGCTCTAATAATGACAAATCAAACTCAAGTTGTCAAGATATATTTTTTAAATCTCGCATATATTATAATACAACTCCTAT
>OHCP01000571.1_pt1 | contig 12038 bp, 9 predicted proteins | sample 1566811 | NCBI WGS metagenome assembly OHCP01 (sample SAMEA3879591, study PRJEB24766) | human gut metagenome | biome: human-associated habitat; feature: feces | place: USA | collected 1985/1987
ATGCCGTACTCATTCAGCAGCCGTCCGGCGTTGACATTCAGCCGCCTTGTCAGGGCGTTGGGCTTCATATCCACGCCGAGAAGTGCCGAAAGCTCTGTGGGCGTTCCCGCCCAATCCTTACCAGCCGAAAAAAGAAAAGCTGAAACCTGTTCCAGCAGCGGCTCCGGCGGCGCTTTCCAAAGCTCCGTTTCCACACGCTCCAGCTCCCACGCAAGGGTTTCTTCATTGCGGAAAAGGTGCAGTCGCTGATCCGGCTGATCTCTTCCGGATACATCAAGACAAGCGGCATTACCAGTGCGGTTTTCTTTGGTGAGCAGAAACGCTCCATCCGCTGCACCCAGCAGTCCGTTGGTGCCGGAGATCATATCAAACTTATCATCCGCCTGCTGCTTTCGGGTGTGATGGACAAGAAGCAGACAGATGCCATAGCTATCCGCCAGCGCTTTCAACCGGGTAATGATCTGATAATCGTTGGCGTAGCTGTAGTTGTCCCCGCCGACCTCACGCACCTTCTGAAGCGTGTCAATAATGATAAGGGAAGTGTCCGGATGCTCCCGCAGAAAATTGGTGAGCTGCTCGTCAAGACCGCTGCCAAGCTGACCGGCCGAAACAGAGAAGAACAGGCTTTCGTTTTCTGCCGTGCCGAACATCCGATAGGAACGCTCCTGCAAGCGGCGGTAATCGTCCTCAAGGGCAAGATACAGCACCGTGCCTTTGTGGGCGGGATAATTCCACAGCGGCGTGCCGGTGCTGATATGATAGGCAAGCTGAGTCATCAGGAAGCTCTTGCCCAGCTTTGGAGCGCCGACAAAAAGGTAAGTACCTCGATAAAGCAGGCCGTCCACAAGCGGCGGCTTGCTCTGATACACATTGTCCAGTAGCTCAGACATTGACACGGTTTTCAGGTAGGACGGGTCCATCATTCGCAGAATTTCTCTCTGCATTTCATCATACCCCTTGAAATCCGGGTCAAAATCGGTTAAACTATTGTCAGTAAGGTTTTGAGATGACTGCTCCGTATCTGCGCCAACAGATACATTTGGAGCGGTCATTTCTTTTTCTTTGTTCATTCAAGTTCCTCCTTCATTCCGCCGAGAATGTCGGCGATCATTTCAATTAAGTCAAGCAGCTCGTCATTGACGGCGCTGCCGGCTTCGATTCTCTGCAATTCCGAAAGTACATCGGCGAGCTGAATCCGCAGAGCCTTGAACACTCTGGGATTGCCTTGCACTACTACATCCTTGTGGGTAAGCCGTCGGGTGATGTAGTCCTGTTTGGTCAGCCCGGAGAGCTGCACATAGCGTTCGATTTGAACATCCTCCTCCGGCGATACCCGAAAGGCAACCGTCTTATTGCGCCAGCGATTATGCTCGTCTTTGTTCTTCAATGACATCTTAAATACCCCTTTCCATATCCAGCTTATCCGCCATTTCTGCCTGCTTTGAAGGAAACAGATGTGCATAGTTGTAGGTAATATCAATACTCTCGTGGCCTACCCGGTCGGCAATAGCAACCGCAGAAAAACCTTGGTCAATCAAAAGGCTGATGTGACTGTGTCGTAAATCGTGGATTCGGATGCGTTTTACGCCGGTTTCCTGACAACCACGCTGCATTTCTCGATACAGATAGCTTTTCGTAACTGGGAACATCCGGTCATCTAGGACAATGTCATACTGCATCTTCAAATACTCCTGCATCTCATCTGCCAGAAAGCGTGGCATCGTAATTGTGCGATTGCTCTTTTCCGTTTTGGGCGGCGTAATGATGTCTTTCCCGCCGGTGTGCTGAAATGTCTTGTTGATCGTGACTGTGCGTTTATCAAAGTCAAAATCTGCCGGGGTCAGAGCCAACAACTCGCCCTCACGGATGCCGCACCAGTAAAGCATCTCAAAAGCATAAAAAGACAGCGGCTTGTCCATCATTGCGTCAATGAATTGCAGATACTCAGCCTTGGTCCAGAAAGCCATTTCACGATTTTTCTTCTTGCCCATACTCCCGGCTTTCTTGCAGGGATTTTCCTTCAGGTTGTAGTATCTGACGGCGTGATTGAAAATGGCACTGATCTGGTTCTGGATGCTTTTGAGATACACCGGTGAGTAGGGAGCCCCATCCTTGTCACGATAATTGATTAGCTCATTCTGCCACCGGACGATCTGCTGCGGGGTGATGCTGCTCATTTTGAGATTCCCAAAATAGGGGAGCAGCTTGGTACGGACGATGTGCTCCTTGCTCTCCCACGTGCTGTCCTTGATGCGGCTGCGCCGATCTTCCTCATAATGCTCCACAAAGCTCCGGAAGGTCATATCCAAATCGGAACCTAATTTGTTAAGTTGCTCCCGCTCCCAGCTTTGTGCCTCTCGTTTTGTCTGAAAGCCACGCTTCTGGGATTGCTTCCGTTCTCCGTTCCAATCCGTGTACCGATAAATGACCCGCCAAGTGTTGGTTTTCGGTTCCTTATAAACTGCCAATGTGATTACTCCTTTCTCTCTGCACCGTAGCAGGTGCGCTCCATAAAATACTTTCTGTTCACTCGCCCTGAGATGGTCAAAATGCCTTTTTCTTTCAGTTCGGCATTTAACCTCTGGACGATTTTGTAGGCGTAGGATTTGGAAACGCCCAGTTCCTGCGCTACTTCCTCTACTCTCATAAAGCTTCTGTTTTCCATTTCGTCACCCCCTTCGTTTGCATATAATTTTCTTGTTTATCGTCGGAGAACTTTCTGACCGCATTCCGATTTGCCCGAGCGGTTGCGCCATTACCGTGACGCACGACGGATATTCTGTTGTCCGCAAATAACTTAACGTTATTTGCTTAATCATTACACTAAACGAATTTGCTATTGTCAAGAGGTTTACAGAAAAATATTTAACTTTTTTGCTTTTGATATCTTGACATAACCTAAATATATATGCTATACTGATTGCACAGAACAAAAACGAGGAGCGTAATCGCTATGGCAATCGGTGAGAGAATTCGGTTCTTCCGCAATCTGCGGGGAATGACACAGAAATACTTGGGGCAGGTGGTCGGTTTCCCGGAAAAGACCGCCGACATCCGTATGGCGCAGTATGAATCCGGCAGCAGAACGCCAAAGGCGGAGCTGACGGAAAGCCTTGCCGGTGCGCTGGGTGTCTCGCCACTGGCTCTGTCCGTGCCGGACATTGACAGTTATCTTGGCTTGATGCACACCCTGTTTACCTTGGAGGATCGGTACGGCCTGACGGTGGAAACCGGCGAAAACGGTGTTTCACTGCGTGTTGACCCTCGAAAAGGGAAGGATGCCGCCGAGCTTTCCGAAATGCTTGTCGCTTGGGCGCAGCAAGCGGAAAAGTATCGTAGCGGAGAAATCAACCGGGAGGACTACGACAAGTGGCGTTATGACTACCCGAAATATGACGAAGCCTCCGGCTATGTGAAAGTGCCGTCCCAGCAGCTTAGCGATGCAATGGTGGAGGCGTTCAGGGACCGGCTGAAGGCTGATTAAAAAACAATAGAAAAAAAGCGCTTTTTGTTATCGCAATAATTCAAATAATGTTGCCATTTTGTTGCCACAGCGGGCACTCATGGCGAAAAAGCCTTGGTATGACTGGGCTTTTTCCGGGATGCAATCATTCCCACTCAATAGTTGCTGGAGGCTTACTAGTAATATCGTAAACAACTCTGTTTACATGCTTAACCTCATTGATAATTCTACTGGAAATTTTTCCAAGAACATCATAAGGAATGTGTGCCCAGTCAGCAGTCATAAAATCGCTTGTTGTTACAGCACGAAGTGCGATTGTACTATCATAGGTTCTTCCGTCGCCCATAACACCAACGCTCTTAATATTCGTAAGAACTGCAAAATATTGATTAATATCCTTATCAAGTCCTGCGTTTGCTATTTCTTCACGCATAATTGCATCTGCATCTTTGAGAATATCAAGCTTTTCATCTGTAATTTCTCCGAGAACACGAATAGCAAGACCTGGACCTGGGAATGGCTGACGCCATACAAGGAAAGATGGAATAAGGAGCTCAAGACCAGCTTTACGAACCTCATCTTTAAAGAGATAACGCAAAGGCTCAATAATTCCCTCAAAATTAACATCTTCAGGAAGTCCGCCGACATTGTGGTGGCTCTTAATAACAGCAGCCTCACCTACACCGCTCTCAACAACATCAGGGTAAATTGTTCCTTGGCAAAGATAATCCATCTTTCCAAGCTCGTTTGCTTTTTCTTCAAATACACGAATAAACTCTTCACCAATAATTTTCCTCTTGCGTTCAGGGTCAGAAACACCTTCAAGCTTTTTGAGGAATCTATCCTTGCAGTTTACTCGAATAAGATTCATATCAAACTGCTCTCTAAATACCTTTTCAACTTGGTCGCCCTCGTCCTTGCGAAGGAGTCCGTGGTCAACAAAGATACAAGTAAGATTCTTTCCAATAGCCTTGTGTACAAGAACAGCTGCAACAGAAGAATCAACTCCGCCTGATAATGCACAGAGCACTTTTTTATCACCAATAGTTTCTTTAAGATGCTGAATAGTATCATTAACAAATGAGCTCATCTTCCAATCGCCCTTGCAAGCACAAGCATTATAGAGGAAGTTCTTAAGATAAGTCATACCCTCTTTTGTATGTTGAACCTCTGGGTGGAACTGCATAGCATAAAATTTATTTGTTCTGTCTTCCATAGCAGCAACAGGGCAATCGTCTGTACGAGCAACAATCTTAAAGCCCTCAGGAGTTTTAGAAATATAGTCTGTATGGCTCATCCAGCAGATGTTTTCATCGCTTGCATTTTGGAAAAGTATACTTGTACTATCAAATAAAACATTTGTGTTGCCATATTCTTTTACGAGTGAAGTGCTAACTTCTCCGCCAAGCATATTAGCCATAAGCTGAGCACCATAGCAAATACCAAGAACAGGTATACCAAGCTCAAAGAGCTCAGGGTCACACTTAGGAGCTTTTTCAGCATAAACACTATTAGGACCACCAGAGAAAATAATTCCCTTATAGTTGCCCTGCTTAATCTCCTCAGCAGAAATTCTATATGGCTTAATCTCACAATAAACATTAAGCTCACGAACTCTTCTTGCGATAAGCTGGCTATACTGACCTCCGAAGTCGAGAATCAGAACCGCTTCATTTTTAATTTCCATCATTTTCACCTCAAAAACTTATTCAACTGTTACAGACTTTGCGAGATTTCTCGGCTTATCAATATCACAGCCCTTTAAAGAAGCGACATAATAAGCGAAAAGCTGCAACGGAATTACTGCCAAGGATGGCAACATAATATCACAGGTCTTTGGTATATAAAAAGCAAAATCAACGCTTTTTTCAATTTCGGGGTGGTTTTCACAGGTAAGTCCAAGAACAACCGCACCTCTGGATTTAACCTCAACGACATTACTCATAGTTTTCTCAAAAAGATTTTCGTGTGTTGCGAGAGCAACTACAAGTGTACCATCTTCTATAAGAGAAATAGTTCCATGCTTCAGTTCACCAGCTGCATATGCCTCCGAATGAATATAAGAGATTTCCTTTAGCTTGAGCGAGCCCTCGAGAGAAAGAGCATAATCAAGATTTCTGCCAATAAAGAATATATCTCTGTTATCAAATTGCTGTGATGCAAAATACTGAATATCTTCTTTATTTTTAAGAATCTGCTCTATTTTATCTGGAATAAGTCTAAGCTCAGAAAGATATTTTTTATAGTCTGTTTCGGAAATTATTCCAAGAATATCTCCAAAATAGATTGTAAGGAGATAGACAACTGCAAGCTGTGTACTATAAGCTTTTGTTGTGGCAACAGCAATTTCAGGACCTGCCCATGTATAAACAACATCATCAGATTCGTTTGCAATAGCGCTTCCAACAACATTTACAATAGAAAGAATATAAGCGCCATAACTCTTTGCCTCTCTGAGTGCTGCGAGAGTGTCAGCTGTTTCACCAGACTGACTTATTACTATCACAAGGGTTTTATCATCGACAATCGGATTTCTATAACGAAATTCCGAAGCAACATCAACCTCAACAGGAATTCTCAATGTCTGTTCAAATACATATTTTGCAACAACGCCTACATGATATGCAGAACCACAAGCAACTATACAAATCTTTTTAAAGCTTTTAAACTGTTCAGGTGTAAGGTTTATTTCATCAAAGACAATTCTATTATCTTTGATTCTTGGATTTATAGTATCACGAAAAGCCTTCGGCTGTTCCATAATTTCTTTAAACATAAATGTTTCATAACCGCCCTTTTCAGCAGCAGAAATGTCCCAGTTTATATGCTGAACTTCTTTTTTAACTTCGTCTTTATCAGTGTTGATAATCTTGACATCTGAACTTGTAATAATAGCAATTTCATCTGAATCAAGACGATAAATATCTCTTGTCTTTTCAAGAATTGCAGGAATATCACTTGCAATGTAGTTTTCATTCTTGCCAAGTCCGATAATGAGTGGACTTTCTTTTCTTACTGCAATAATCTGATCGGGATTATCAAGACAAATTATGCCAAGGGCATATGAACCATTAACCTTAGAAAGAACCTTGATAACAGTATCAATAATATCTCCAGTATAATAATAATCCAAAAGCTGTGCTATAACCTCTGTATCCGTTTCAGAGTAAAATTTTACTCCTCTGCGAATAAGATGGTCTTTAAGCTTAATATAATTTTCTATTATTCCGTTGTGAACAACAGCAAATTTACCTGAATCGCTCAGATGAGGGTGTGAATTTGCATCTGATGGTTCGCCGTGAGTAGCCCATCTTGTATGGCCTATACCAACTGTACCTTTAACAGCTTTGCCACCATCAATCATATCACTAAGAATTTTCAGCTTGCCCTTTGCCTTAAAAACATTGAGTTTTTCTCCGTCATAAACACAGACACCTGCTGAATCGTAACCACGATATTCAAGCTTTTCAAGTCCACTTAAAAGGTTAGGAGCCGCTTGTTCATAGCCTATGTATCCAACTATACCACACAAAATAATCCCTCCGGTCTTATCTTAGAATGATGTCCTCACGCTTAGGTCCATTAGAAATCATCTTGAAAGGAACACCGACTGCCTTCTCAGCAAATTCGATATACTTTCTGCAATTTTCAGGAAGCTTATCATATTCCTTAATTCCACGAATATCGCACTTCCAGCCAGGAAGAACCTCAATAATAGGCTTGCATCTCTTAAGCTTTGTTGTTGATGGGAAGTAATCAATTCTTTCGCCGTCAAGCTCATAAGCAACAACAACAGGAATCTCATCAAGATAACCAAGAGCGTCAATAACTGTGAAAGCAACCTGTGTTGCACCCTGAACCTTACAACCATAACGAGTTGCAACGAGGTCAAGCCAGCCAACTCTTCTTGGACGACCTGTTGTTGCACCATATTCTCCCTTATCTCCGCCACGCTTACGAAGTTCCTCTGCTTCTTCTTCATCATGAATTTCGCTTACAAATTCGCCTGCACCAACAGAGCTTGAGTATGCCTTAACAACTGTAACAATTTCTTTAATCTCATATGGAGGAATACCGCCTGCACCAACAGCACCATAGCCGGCGATTGTATTTGAGGAAGTAACCATTGGATAGATACCAAAATCAGTATCCTTAAGTGTGCCAAGCTGTCCCTCAAGAAGAATGTTCTTTCCAGCCTTAACAGCGTCATTAACGATGTCAAATGTTGAAGCAACATAAGGCTCAAGCATTTCTTTATATTCCATAAGCTTATTGAAAATCTCGTCAACACTAAGCTCTTCTTTGTGATAGAGGTTCTTAATAGTTAAATTCTTAACCTCAAGAATTCTTTCAAGCTTCTTTCTTAATGAGTCAGTATCATCATAAAGCTCATTTACCTGAAAACCAATTTTAGCAAATTTATCAGAATAGAAAGGAGCAATACCAGACTTAGTAGAGCCAAAGCTTTCTTTTGAAAGTCTTTCCTCCTCATAGCAATCGAAAAGAATATGATAAGGCATTACGATTTGAGCTCTGTCAGATACCAGTATATGCACATTCTTTACACCTTGTTCCTCAAGGCTCTTAAGTTCGTTGATAAAATTATCAACATTAAGTGCAACACCGTTTCCGATAATATTTGTGATATTATCATAGAAAACACCACTTGGAAGCTGATGAAGAGCGAAACGGCCATAGTTATTTATGATAGTGTGTCCTGCGTTGCTTCCTCCCTGAAAACGGATAACCATATCCGAGTTTGCTGCAAGCACATCAGTTATCTTGCCCTTGCCTTCATCTCCCCAGTTTGCACCAACAATAGCTTTTACCATAATTAAAATCCAACCTTTCATTTTTTGTCGTTAAGGAGCGGAGTGCCTCCGCTGTCAATTTGTGTAATTGATTTTGCTTTGCAAAACCTATTAGCAAATTGTAGGGGCGAACTGTACTCGCCCGTTTAATATTTCATCATTCGCATCTTAGCCATATGCCGACACCCATATGCTTATAAAAACAGTTTTAGAGATATGCACAAAATGGTACATATCTCTTGCACTGTAAGTATTTTTTTATACGTTAATTTCAACCTCTTCAACAGCAATATTCTCATATTCTGCTAAAACAGGTGCTACAACATCATTGAGAAAATCTTCTGTTTGCTGAGGTGCTCTGCCAACATAGTTTTCTGGCTTGAGATGCTCCTCAAGCTCCTCTAAGGTTACACCAAAGATAGGGTCTTTTGCAATCTTCTCAAAGAGATGATTTTCCTTACCCTCTGCCTTAATTTCGTAGCCAGTTTCAACAGAAAGTTCACGAATACGCTCATGAAGCTCCTGACGGTCACCGCCACGCTTTACTGCGTCCATCATAATATTCTCAGTTGCCATAAATGGTAACTCAGAACGCAGACGCTTTTCTATAACCTTATCATAAACCACAAGTCCGTCACTCACATTAAGATACAAGTTAAGAACTGCATCAATAGCAAGGAAGCCCTCAGGTATGCTCAATCTCTTATTAGCTGAGTCATCGAGAGTTCTCTCGAACCACTGTGTAGCTGCTGTAATATATGGATTAAGTACATCAACCATAACATATCTTGAAAGTGACGCTATACGCTCTGAACGCATAGGATTTCTCTTATATGCCATAGCAGAAGAACCAATCTGATTTTTCTCGAATGGCTCTTCAATCTCTTTAAGATGCTGAAGAAGTCTTATATCATTAGAGAACTTCGTTGCACTCTGTGCAATTCCTGCAAGAACATTCAAGATTTGGCTATCAAGCTTTCTGGAATATGTCTGTCCTGAAACAGCAAAGCAAGAATCATAGCCAAGCTTTGCAGCAATTCTTCTGTCAAGCTCACGACACTTTTCGTGGTCGCCCTCAAAAAGCTCAAGGAAGCTTGCCTGTGTACCTGTTGTACCCTTGCAGCCAAGAAGCTTTGCCTTAGAAAGCTGGTACCTTACATCTTCGAGGTCCATAAGAAGGTCCTGAATCCAAAGTGTAGCACGCTTACCTACTGTTGTAGGCTGTGCTGGCTGAAAATGTGTGAATGCAAGTGTAGGAAGGTTCTTATATTTTCTTGCAAAGTCAGAAAGTGTGCGGATAACTCCGACAAGCTTTTTCTCAACTATACGCAAAGCCTCTGTCATAATGATAACATCTGTGTTGTCACCAACATAGCAAGAGGTTGCTCCGAGATGAATAATTCCCTTTGCATTCGGGCATTGTACACCATATGCATAAACATGTGACATAACATCGTGACGAACTAACTTTTCTCTTTCTTCTGCAACATCATAGTTTATGTCATCAGCGTGTGCTTTAAGCTCGTCAATCTGCTCCTGTGTAATAGGAAGTCCAAGCTCCATTTCAGATTCTGCAAGAGCAATCCAAAGCTTTCTCCATGTTCTGAATTTCTTATCAGGAGAAAAAAGATATTTCATTTCCTTATCGGCATATCTTGACGAAAGAGGAGATTCATAGGTATCTTTAGCCATAATCTTAAATTCCTTTCATCTTAAAAATACTGAAATCGGCAAATTATTGCTTATCCTTGACAAGCTTCTTGTCAAAGTCAACTCCGCCTCTTTCCTTACCTTCAAGTAATTTTTGAGGTATTTCTGTTGGGTATTTTCCAGTAAAGCAAGCAGTACAAATACCATTTGCTTTATTCAAAAGCATCTGTGAAAGCTTATCCGCCGGCAAATAGCCAAGAGAGTCTGCTCCACTGATTTTGCAAATCTCATCAACAGTATGTTTGCAGGCAATAAGCTCACCCTTAGACGGAATATCTGTTCCGTAATAGCAAGGCCAAGTAAATGGCGGTGAACTTATGCGGAGGTGAACCTCCTTAGCACCTGCTTTTCTAAGCATAGTTACTATTCTATCGCAGGTTGTGCCACGAACGATAGAATCATCTATCATAACAACTCTCTTACCCTTAACACTTGTAAGAAGTGGATTAAGTTTAAGACGAACGCTCTTTGCACGCTCCTGCTGTGTCGGCTTAATAAATGTTCTGCCGATATAGTTATTCTTAACGATTCCCTTTTCATAAGGGATTCCCGATTCTTCACTATAACCAATAGCAGCATCTATTCCCGATTCAGGAACACCAATAACCAAATCAGCGTCAACTGGGAACTCTCTTGCAAGGATTCTTCCAGCCTCTTTACGAGATTCGTAAACGCCAATTCCATCAATTATAGAGTCTGTTCTTGCGAAATAAATATACTCAAAAACGCAAAGAGATTTCTTGCTTTTCTTAGGGCAGTTATCTTTGATTGAGGTAATGCCTCTATCATCAACAACAACAATTTCGCCAGGCTCAATATCTCTTACAAATTCTGCACCCGCAGCATCTAATGCACAAGATTCAGAAGCGAAAACATAAGAGCCTTCAAGCTTACCCATACATAGCGGTCTGAAGCCATGAGGGTCACGAGCCGCAATTAGCTTTCTTGGACTCATAACCAATAGTGAATATGAGCCATCAAGCTGTTTCATAGCCGCACTTACGGCAGCCTCAACAGAATGTGAATGAACACGCTCTCTTGCAATCAAATAAGCGATTACTTCAGAGTCGATTGTTGTCTGAAAAATTGCCCCTCGATGCTCAAGCTCTTTACGAATCTCAACAGCATTAGTAAGGTTGCCGTTATGAGCGATAGCAAGAACACCCTTAACATATCTCATTACAAGCGGTTGAGCGTTTTCAGGAACGCTTCCGCCTGCGGTTGAATATCTGACATGAGCAACGGACATCTGACCTTCAAGTGAAGCTAAGGTTTCCTTAGAAAATACTTCGCTTACAAGTCCCATATCCTTATGATAGCTGATTACGCCTCTGTCGTTAACGGCAATTCCGCAACTCTCCTGACCTCTGTGCTGTAAAGCAAGAAGTCCATTATATGAAGCATAAGCTGGGTTTATAGCACCATCACTATATACTCCGAAAACACCACATTCTTCATACAGCGCCCCATCGTATATTGGTCGAGTTTGCATGGAGACGTATTAGGTGTTTTAGGTACGAGTTACGACGTGACCTTCCGACTGCCGAACGTACCTCCCGGTACCTACGAGTTGCGTTTAGGTTATTGTGCCTTGGCCGACCGCGGAATCGGACAGGTTTATGTGGACGGCGTACCTCAAGGTATCCCTATAGATATGCGATACGGCCCCAGCGACGCAAGAGTCGGCGGTCTTTACAACGGCTTCAAAGGCTGGAGAAACAAAGAAGAAAACTCCAGCGGTATCTATACTTCTGAGGAATTGGAAGAAAACGCACGTGTCATGAAGAATAACGGATACTACAGCGGCCCCAAGGGTGCGTTCTACAATAACGACGGAACCGACGCACCAAGATACAGTGCAAGTGTCTGTGTAACTCATTATAACCAGAACGATTTGATGCGTCGTAAAATCTGTAACGTGGAAGTAAAAGCAAACACCCATCATACCATACGTTTGCGTTCCGTGCTTTCAAGCAGTGAAAGCGGAAACTTCGTCCTCGATTATATGGAACTGGTTCCGATAGATATCTGTGGAGCCGGAGGACTTGGTGAAG
>OHCP01000576.1_pt1 | contig 11982 bp, 10 predicted proteins | sample 1566811 | NCBI WGS metagenome assembly OHCP01 (sample SAMEA3879591, study PRJEB24766) | human gut metagenome | biome: human-associated habitat; feature: feces | place: USA | collected 1985/1987
ATATATAAAATTTTTAATATAAAATAGTTTTAAATTTCTTCGCCATTCTCAATTTTTTCAATAAGAGCAAGTCTATTGATGTGTCTGTCGCCCTCAAATTCAGTATGAAGGAATATATCAGCAAGCTTAACAGCCATTTCACTGTCAATAACACGACCACCCATACAAAGGATATTTGCATCGTTATGTCTTCTTGTCATCTCTGCACAAAATTCGTTTGTGCAGACAGCAGCTCTTATTCCCTTAACCTTATTTGCTGCAATAGAAATTCCGATTCCTGTTCCGCAACAAAGTATACCAAGCTCACATTCCTTAGAAGCAACAGCTTTAGCAACTGGATAAGCGTATCTTGGATAATCAACAGAATCTGTGCTATATGTGCCGAAATCCTTATACTCTATGCCCTTTTCTTCAAGATACTTCTTTACTGCTTCTTTAATTTCGTAACCGCCGTGGTCTGCTCCAAGTGCTATCATTTTATTAACCTCCATTATTTAATATAAGATTTTATTTTGAACTATTTTTCAATCTTGCTTTTAATTCTCTTTCTGCCTGTGGTAATCTCAAATAAAGTGGCACAAGCTCATCTGAGGAAATTGTTTCTCCGTTTTGAGCCTTTTCATAAGCGACAACTGCTGTTCCATAGGCTCTTTGATACCTGAGATTTTGTGGTGCAATTTTTATATTTTCAATTCGCTTCATATTTTCAAAGCAAATATTTGCACCATCACCAATAAGCATTATTTCAACATTGCTGAAATCCATAAGCTCAGATTCAAGCTCTGCTATTGATAACGCCCTATCCCCACAGATACGGCTTATCTTTCCGTTGCTTGCCATAAAAAGTGCATTATAAACCTGTGAACATCTTGCGTCCATAACTGCACAAATCAAGCCGTTGAAAATTTCTAAATTCTGTGCCATAGCCTCAAGCGTTGAAACCGATACACAAGGCTTTCCTAAAGCCATAGCCATTCCCTTTACGCACGAAACTCCGATTCTTACTCCAGTAAATGAGCCAGGACCTGCATCAACCGCAAAGACATCAACATCTTTAATATCAGTCTTAGTAAATTCGAGAAGCTTTTCTGCAAGAAGCATAAGCGTCTGACTATGTGTAAGGCTTGTATTCATATAAAATTCGCCTTTTAAAAAGCCGTCCTCATATAGTGCCACAGATGCAGGTGACGCTGAAGAATCAAATGCTAAAATAATCATTCTATGTCTACCCCGCTTATTGTAATTTCTCTTTCATTTTCTGAAAGTGGCTTAATAGTAATTCTGATTGCATCATTTGGAAGTACGCCCTCGATATTTTCGCTCCATTCAATAACCAAAATACCGTTACCAATATAATCAAAAAAGCCTGTTGAATATAAATCGTCATATGTTGTAACACGATACATATCGAAGTGGAAAATCGGAAACTTTCCCTCATATTCGTGAACCAAGGCAAAAGTCGGGCTTGAAACTCCGTCTTCAAAACCAAGTCCCTCAGATAAACCTCTTGTAAAAGCTGTTTTTCCTGCACCAAGTCCGCCAAAAAGTGCTATAACCTCAGTGCCTTTCAATTTTTTTGCAAGCTTTTTTCCTATGTTTTCAGTTTCACTTGCCGAAGATGATATAAACTTAACCAAATCCAAACAACTCCTAATCAGAACAAACCCGAAATTTTACCGTTGTCGTCAACATCAATTCTGTTTGCGGCAGGAACCTTTGGAAGTCCAGGCATAGTCATAATATCGCCTGTATAAATAACAACAAAGCCAGCGCCATTAGAAATTCTTACATCAGAAACGGTAATTACAAAACCCTCTGGTCTGCCGAGAAATGCTGGATTATCAGAAAGTGAATACTGTGTCTTTGCAACGCATATTGGCATATCGTCCTTATAGAGCTTTTCAACCTCTGCAAGAGCCTTTTTAGCCTTAGGAGTAAATACTACACCTGATGCACCATAGATATTTTTTGCGATTGCTTCAAGCTTTTCTGTGATTGTAAGACCGTTCTCATAGATAGGCTTAAAGTCAGATGGTTTTTCTGTTGCTTCACAAACTTTCTTTGCAAGCTCAAGTCCGCCCTCTGCACCCTTTGCAAATACTTCTGCGAGTGAGAAATCTGCACCATTATCCTTGCAGTAATTTTCAACAAAATTCAATTCTGCATCTGTGTCGGATTCAAAACGATTAATTGCTACAACAACAGGTACACCGAATTTCTTCATATTCTCAATATGCTTTCCGAGATTTACAATGCCATTTTTAAGAGCGTCAAGATTTTCTGTTTTAAGCTCTGTCTTTGGAACGCCTCCGTTATATTTTAAAGCACGAACAGTAGCTACAAGAACAACTGCATTTGGTTTCAATCCGGCAAGACGGCACTTAATATCAAAGAATTTTTCAGCACCAAGGTCAGAACCAAAACCAGCCTCAGTAACACAATAATCGCCAAGCTTCAGTGCAAGTCTTGTTGCACGAACAGAGTTACAGCCATGAGCAATATTAGCGAATGGACCACCATGCATAATTGCAGGTGTACCATCAATAGTCTGCACAAGGTTTGGCTTAATAGCATCCTTGAGAAGTGCTGTCATAGCACCATTTGCATGAATATCCTTTGCGAAAACCGGCTTTCCATCATATGAATATGCAATAAGTATATTTCCAAGACGCTCTTTGAGGTCGCTTATAGAGCCTGCAAGACAAAGAATAGCCATAACTTCACTTGCAACAGTGATAATAAAGCCGTCCTCACGAGGTACACCGTTTATCTTTCCACCAAGACCAGCAACAATGTTTCTAAGCTCTCTGTCATTCATATCGAGGCAACGCTTAATTAGAATTCTTTTAACATCAATGCCCAGTTCATTTCCTTGCTGAATGTGATTATCGAGCATCGCACAGAGAAGATTATTGGCAGCCGTAATTGCGTGCATATCACCTGTAAAATGAAGATTGATGTCCTCCATTGGCAGAACCTGTGAATATCCACCGCCTGCTGCACCGCCCTTAATTCCGAAAACAGGGCCGAGTGATGGTTCACGCAAAGCAATAACTGTCTTTTTTCCAAGCTTATTCATAGCTTGTCCAAGACCTGTTGTAACAGTTGTCTTACCCTCACCTGCTGGAGTTGGGTTAATAGCTGTAACAAGAATAAGCTTACCATCTGGCTTAGACTCAAGCTTTTTGAAAAGCTCCTCAGAAAGTTTTGCCTTATACTTACCATAAAATTCAAGTTCATCTTCGGCAATTCCTATATCTTTAGCAACATCTTTTATAAGTCTGAGTTTAGTCTGCTGTGCGATTTCAATATCTGTTAACATTATTATTTTCCCTCTCTTAAAGAAAATTTTTCAGTAAATTAATTATAGCATATTTCGTCAATCCTAACAAGCATTTTAATTATTTACTTTATCTTCATCACAAAATATGGTGAAAAAGTACAAAAAGAGGAGAACCCATAGTATGAATTCTCCTCTTTATATAGAGCCTTTCGGCTAAAATTTAATTATTTAGAAGATTCTGCGAGTTGCTTAGCAACCTCATCAGCAAGGTTGTCGCTTCTCTTCTCAAGGCCTTCGCCCTTCTCAAAGCGAACAAAGCCAAGAATCTTAATGCTGCCGCCGAGGTCCTTAGCAACCTTAGCTGTATACTGCTCAACAGTCATCTTGTTATCCTTAACAAAAGCCTGATTTACGAGGCAGTTTTCCTCATAATACTTGCCAATCTTGCCAAGAACAATCTTCTGAGCGATAGCCTCTGGCTTACCCTCATTGATAACCTGCTCTGTCATAATAGCCTTTTCATGCTCAATAACCTCATCAGGTACATCGGACTTCTGGAGGTATGATGGGTTAACCGCAGCAATCTGCATAGCAATGTCCTTGCCATATTCAGCAAAGCCTTCCTTGCCTGCAACATCTGTTTCAAAGTTAACCATAACACCAATCTTACCGCCTGCGTGGATATAAGTTGCAACAGCACCCTCATAACGAGCAAAACGACGAATCTTGATGTTCTCGCCGATTGTAAGAACCTTCTCTTGGAGAAGTTCAGCAACTGTCATATCAGAATCAGCAGCCTTTTCTGCGAGAAGAGCGTCAACATCAGCAGGGTTCTTCTCGATGATTGTATCGGCAACTGTCTTAACAAAGCTCATGAAGTCATCGTTCTTAGCAACGAAGTCTGTTTCAGAGTTGATTTCAACAACAACACCAACAGTAGCGTCTGCGTTTGTAGCTGCATAAGCTACACCCTCAGCTGCGATTCTTGAAGCTTTCTTAGCCTGCTTTGCAAGACCCTGCTCTCTAAGAATATCAATAGCAGCGTCCATATTGCCGTCAGCCTGTGTGAGAGCCTTCTTGCAGTCCATCATACCACAGCCTGTTTTTTCTCTAAGAGTTTTTACATCTTGTGCTGTAAATGCCATAATAATTTTCCTCCATTTTATAAATTTTCATTATCTTGAAAAATACCCACGAGCATAGCGTGGGTATTTTAATTTTATATTATTGAATTACTCTGCTGCTTCTTCAGCTTCGTCTGCTTCAGCAGCTGCTGCACCCATTCTGCCCTCGTTGCCTTCGATAATAGCGTTAGCAATAGCAGAAGAAATGAGCTTAACTGCACGAATAGCATCGTCATTACCAGGGATAACATAATCAACTTCATCAGGGTCGCAGTTTGTATCAACGATAGCAACTATCGGAATACCAAGCTTCTTAGCTTCTGCAACAGCGATTCTTTCCTTGCGTGGGTCGATGATGAAGAGAGCACCAGGAATTTCCTTCATGTCCTTGATACCGCCGAGGAACTTCTCGAGCTTTTCAATCTCAAGGTTGAGCTTAACAACTTCCTTCTTTGGAAGGAGTTCGAATGTACCGTCTTCTTCCATTGCACGGAGCTGCTTAAGTCTTTCAATTCTTGTACGAATTGTTGTGAAGTTTGTGAGCATACCGCCGAGCCATCTTGCGTTAACATAGTAAGCACCTGCACGCTCTGCCTCTTCCTTAACGGAATCCTGAGCCTGCTTCTTTGTGCCTACGAAGAGAACTGACTTGCCTTCTACGGAAAGGTCACGAACGAAGTTATAAGCTTCCTCAAGCTTCTTAACTGTTTTCTGGAGATCGATAATATAGATACCGTTTCTCTCTGTGAAGATATACTTAGCCATCTTCGGGTTCCATCTTCTTGTCTGGTGACCAAAATGTACACCTGCTTCAAGAAGCTGTTTCATAGATACTACTGACATTGTTTTGTCCTCCTTTTGGTTTTAAACCTCCGCAGAATCATATATGACAAACACCTCGGAATGAAATGCACCGAAACCATATAAAAGAGTCTGCGTGTGTTTTGCTCGAATATTTTAACACATATTTTCAGATAATGCAAGTCTTTTTTGAAAATTTATGTGTTTTCAGACAGCATAGTTACTTAAAAAATGGCAGCTTCATTCTTTTTTTCTTATATGGACGCTGAACATTCGTGACAATTATAGTATCCTCGCCTATAAGCTCTATGTTATTCCATAATATAACTATATCCTCTTCCCTGCCAAAAAGTCCGAAGCATTTCGGTCTGCCAAAGATTATGATTGCTACAAGCTTAGCATTTTTAGTATCTATTTCAACATCATCAACACAACCAAGTCTACAACCGTCCTTGCCATTTATAACTTCTTTACATCTAAGGTCGGTTATTCTGCAAGTCATATTGCCCCTCCTATGCAAAAAGCTGTGAACCTCCATTATTCATTATATGCACATAATTAATGTATATTTCTAATTCAGTTAATTAATATTTTTCTTATTTAAGCCTATAAAGTGTAATTACAGATATTATAAAGATGTGGCTTAATAATGGTTGCAAAGAAACACCAGAGGAAATCTGCGAGATTATTGAAACAGAATACAGCAAACGAGCACTATAAAATAAAGCCGTCCTTTATAGGTAGGACGGCTTTTTGCTATTAAACTTCAGATAAACGCTTTAAATTATCAATAGCTTCCTTTGCGTCAGATGCTTTGAAAACGCCTGTTCCTGATACGCAAACATCAACACCAAACTTAGCAGCCTGAGAAATTGTTTTATCATTAACTCCACCATCAATTTCTACAAGCATATCTTTGCCCAATTCTTTGGCTTTTTCTTTTATAGCAGTAACCTTCGGAAGCATATCTGCCATAAAGCTTTGTCCGCCAAAGCCAGGCTCTACTGTCATAACAAGTATCAAATCAACCTGTTCTAAGTAAGGGAATACTTCCTCAGCAGATGTCTTTGGCTTTATTACAAGTCCAGGTTTTACCCCAAGGGACTTAATCTTATCAATAGTTGCTTGAATATCAGATTTTGCTTCAATATGGAAGGTAATTATATCCGCTCCCGCTTTAGCAAACTGCTCTATATAATCAAGAGGATAATCAATCATAAGGTGAACATCAAAAGGAATCTTAGAGCATTGGCGAAGTGCAGATACTATCGCAGGGCCTATTGTAATATTAGGAACGAAATGCCCGTCCATAACATCAAGATGAATCCAATCTGCTCCACCCTTATCTATTCTGATTAATTCATCTCCCATTTTAGCGAAATCACAAGAAAGCATTGATGGTGCAATCTTCATTATCAATCATTCCTTTTCAGAGTTTTTATGGTTTTCGTATAGTCGGTGCAACTATACCTACTATTATGCAGAAAACATACATAATCAGCAATTCAAGGATATTAAGTCTTGCAATGCCTGATATAAATGTAATTACACCAACAAGAACAAAACCTAAAATAATTCCTGCCATTTGCAAGAAAATTGAAAGTGTAACATTTGATTTAATTCTTATACAGCCCGAAATTGCTCTTGCGAATGACTGTATTCCACCCTTTGTTGCAATATATGCACGAGTTTCTTCATCAGGTGTATCTGTCATTTCCTTAGTTATATTTCCCAAACCTGTTGGCAATATCTTAACTGAACGATAGAAAACACCAAAATCTTCTGCAATTCTATCTTGAGTTATATTAGAATCAATCGTTCTCACAAGAATAGTAACACCATTCTGTTCGAGATTTCTAAGCTCCTCAGCGATATATGAGCTACCCTTATAAGTAACTATAAACATTGCAACAAGCTCTCCGCCAAGTGATAAATAAACCGCTTGCTTGCTCTTATCTGTATACTTCTTTTCATATTCAACAGATGGCACTTTAATTCCGTGAGCTTCAAGAAGCCTGCGGTTTCCGAGAAGTATTCTTTGACCAGCTACCCAACCAACAAGTCCAAGACCGTCCTCATAAATAACGCTTTCAACATGAGGTAATGTATCTCTTTTACTCTTGATAATATTATCGAACATACTCGACATAGGTGCTTTAACTGCAAACATAACCGCTGCCGCACCACGAATAGCGTCATCTACCTTACTTCCGCTAAAGGTTTTTATTCCGCTCATTGTAACAGTTCCTGATGGATATAAATCATTTGCATCTACAATAATAGCGTTTGTATCACAGAATTGCTTTACTGATTCATAGCTTGTAACCATAGACCCTTTTTTAACAACTGCTGAGCAGAGCTTTTTAATTGGAAGGTTGACAGCTACGAGCTGACAAACTGGTGTAAGTATTATTGCAAAAAGTACGAATGCACTTGCACCCTCTGCAACTCCCCCTCCAATAAACGCATAAAGTAAGCCTGCAACAATAGCTACAACAGAGGTAATCGGTGCAATCTTGGAAGCAATATTTTCGCTTGGGTCAGGTGCATATGAAAGCTGTAAGAAATTACTCAGGAACTTTGTCTTCTTTCTATATGCAATAAGGGGTTTATTAAGAGGTGCTCCCATAAACATTCTCTTTGCATTTCTTTCATCTGTATAAATCTTGCCCGCATAAAGCTCAGGATTTTTCATAATAAACTTAAAGTTATCATGTACACGAGTAATTATCAGCATTCTACCTATACAATTCAGCAAAAGTCCAAGAATCACAAGTGTTGTATAGTAATGCAGATAACCATTTATAAAGCTTTGTGGAGAGAAAAACGATACAAAGGCTTGAAGTATTCCTGCGAAAGATGCAACTGCAAGGCTTGTATCAGAATTAGCCTTGAAATGCCTTAGTGGTATTAGTCCATTTATTATCGGAACATAACAAGCCACTACACATACACACAAGATTATGGCATTTAAAAACGCAACTAAAAGCCAGCCAAAAGGCATACTCATAAAGGTTTCGCTTATAACACCAACAAGTATATCTAATGTTATTGAAAAGACAAGTCCTATCGCAACAATTATTGAACGGAATGTAAGCTTACGATAATTGTTATTTATCTCTGAACGAATTTCCCTCTCATCATTCTTACTTGAATATTCTTCAATTTCTCGATTTTCTCCATTGGAATCAATATCATCAATGTCAAAATCTTCATCATCACTAAAAAGCTTTAACATTTGAGTTTTCTTTTTTATAGCTTTTTTAGCCTCAGATGCCTTATTATTTTTTTTCTTTTCGGTCTTTGGCTTTGTAGTTTTTTCTGGTTCAGGCTGAACAGCTTCTTTTTTTTCCTTTATATCAGGCATTATTTCAGGACGCTGTTTTTTACGAATAAAACTCGGAACAGCCATCTTAACCGCAGGTGGTACTGTCGGCATTTTAGGCTTTGGAATTTTCACCTTGGGTGTTTCTTCTGCCTTTGTTTGTTGCACCTCTTGCTTATGAACAGGTTTAACTACTGATGTATGTTTTTGTTCTTGTTGTGGTTGAGCTTTTTGTTCTGATTCAACCTTTGCAGTAGCTTTTTGTTCTGGCTCAGGATTTTTTTTAAGCTTTTTAAATGAAAATTCACCAAAAACAGAAGTTTTTCCGCTCTCATCATTTTTTTTCTTCTGTTCTATCTGTTTTGACTGTTCAGACCTTGGTGGATTTTGCTTATCATCATGTGGTGTAGGTGGTTCAGGTGACTTTGGTTTGTATTTATATGCACGATATTCACTTCTTACCGTTTTAGTAAACTTACCCGCCATAACTACAAAATTATTTTTTTCTGATGGACGACTATATGTAAGCAGAGTTTTAGGTATATTATCCTTTGCAAAATCAAGCTTAAATTCCTGAATAAGCTTTTCATCTTCTATAATAATAGGATTAAATTGCTTTTGCTGAATTACTGGTTCGCTTGATTTCTGTTTAGGCTTTACTCTATCAACAATTCTGACGAAAGGATTCTCGCTATCTTCCGTCTTTTCCTCGGCAACTGCTTGCTTGACTGATTCTGCCTTCTCCTCAACAACCGCTTGCTTGACTGGTTCAGCCTTTTCCTCAACAACTGCTTGTTCGACTGGTTCAGTCTTTTCCTCGGCAACCGCTTGCTTGACTGGTTCAGCCTTCTCCTCAACAACCGCTTGCTTAACTGGTTCAGTCTTTTCCTCGGCAACTGCTTGCTTGACTGGTTCAGTCTTTTCCTCAACAACCGCTTGCTTGACTGGTTCAGTCTTTTCCTCGGCAACTGCTTGCTTGACTGGTTCAGTCTTTTCATCAATATGCTTTTTAACTGGCATATCAATTATTTGAATGAAAGGACTATCGAAATCGAAATCATCGTTTTTAACTTCACTTTGAATAGGATTTGATACTGTTTTTTCAACCTTAGTATCAGCCATTATTTGTTTTGCAACTGATTCAAAGTTAATATCATCTTCAGCAGATTTAATTTCTATTTCAGCTGGCTTTGTAGGTTCTTCTTTAGTTTCTACTTCAACTGATTTGGCAGTTTCTTCCGATTTAATTGGCTTCTCAGTCTTTGGCTTTTTAGACCTGCGTGGTTCTCTTAGAGCGTCACCTGCAATTTGCTCTGAAAGAATAGAAAAATCAAGTTGGTCTGAAAGCGGTGAATTTGAAATATCTTCATTCGATTCATCGTCATCAAGTGCAATATCTATTGAAATTCTATTTCGCTTTTCTTCTGCAAGAATTTCGTCAAAAGTTAATTCATCATCAGTTTTCTTCTTATATACTTTTGTATCCGACTTAATTTCAGCTGTTATAGGTTTTTTATCAACTTTCGACTTAGTTTCTGTTTCAACAGGCTTTTCTTCAACCTCCGACTTAGTTTCTGTTTCAACAGGCTTTTCTTCAACTTCCGACTTAGTTTCTGTTTCAACAGGCTTTTCTTCAGATTCTATTTTAGTTTCTTTTGATTTATCTTCAGTTAAATTAAAATCGGTATTTATAGTTGTGTTCTGTGCAGCAATTTTTAGCAAATCTGGTTTATTATCTTTTTTCTCATCATCAGGCGCTTGATAAACAATATTTTCCTTATATTCCTCATCAAAATCAAGTGGATTAGCATTTTTCAAACGCTCTACACCACTACTTGTACTGAATATAACATCGTCATCGTATTCTTCATCATCTTCAAAACCGAGATAATATAATGCTTTTTCCTTTGCAGTAGAAAGAAATTTAGAAAACTTTGATTTAAAGCTTGGCTTTTCATCTGCTTCTTGAGAAAAATCGTCTGAAATTTTGTTTTCCTTTTCTTTTGATTCAATTTTATGTTCAGCTTGTTTTTGAGTATTAGCAATATCATCTACTTCACTATTTAAATCTTGATTTTTGGTTTCCGAACTTTTTTTCTCAGTTTGAACATCTTCTTTTGGTTTATCTTCAACTTTTTTCTTTGTCATATCAGCTTGCTTTTGTTCCGCAATAATTTCAGCAAGCTTTTCATCAGTAAGCTTAGGAATTTTCATAGTAATAGTTGTAACGCCATTTGATTCTTCTTCAGCCTTAACAACAACTACCGCTTCCTCTTTTGCACTACCTGTAACCTCCTTGCTAAGGTCAAGAATTTCTTGACTGTCGCTAAGATTCATAGAAGAAGTCTTCTTTTCAGTTTCGGACAGAGAATTTTTTTGATTACTATTTTTCTTTTTTATGCGTCCGAAAATTCCACGAATTGCAGACTCTTCCTCTAATTGATTTTTCTTTGATTCAACATCATTTTTATCTTTAATTTCGCTAAAAACATCGTCGAAATCATTGGTCATATCATCAAGAACTTTATCTTCTGAGCTATCTGAAGTTCTTTTTTTCTCTGCCATTGAAATTCCCCCTTATTTAGCTTTTATTTCAAGTCGCTGACGAGTAAACTCATACATCAAAACACCAGCAGCAACAGACGCGTTAAGAGAATTAATTTTTCCGAGCATAGGCAAGGACAATATAACATCACATTTTTCTTTAACAAGTCTTTGTAAGCCCTTGCCTTCAGAACCTATTACTAAAGCACACGCACCTTTGAGGTCACTCGTGCAATATGTTTCTCCGTCCATATCAGCACCGTATATCCAAAGTCCTTTTTCTTTAAGCTCATCAATAGTTGCAGGAATATTTGTAACTCTTGCAACAGGCATATATTCATATGCACCAGCAGAAGCTTTGCCAACAGAGAATGTTAAGCCTGCGGCTCTGCGTTTTGGTATTATAACACCATGGGCACCCGCACATTCAGCAGTACGGATAATCGCACCAAGATTATGAGGGTCTTCTATGTTATCAAGTATAATTATAAAAGGTTTCTCGCCTTTTTCTTCTGCTATTTTAAGAATTTCATCAACACTAACATACTCTTTCACTGCCGCAATAGCAATTATTCCTTGATGGTTAGCATTACCACACATAAAATCGAGCTTTCTGCTATCAACTTCTTTAATTGGAATACCCTTTTCCTTAGCCTTAGCAACAATAACCTTAACCGAACCGCTCATTTCTCCGTGAGCAACAAGTATTCTTTCGATAGAACGCCCAGATTTAAGTGCTTCTGAAACAGGATTTCTTCCCGCTATAATATCTTCGCCTTTTTCAAAATTATCGTTTTTCAAACTATATTCACCCTTCTATACGAAAAATATCTCAAAAAAATAAAAATATACCATTAAAAGTTATTCCATAAAATTATATCATAAATAAATTCAAATTTAAAGTA
>OHCP01000586.1_pt1 | contig 11816 bp, 8 predicted proteins | sample 1566811 | NCBI WGS metagenome assembly OHCP01 (sample SAMEA3879591, study PRJEB24766) | human gut metagenome | biome: human-associated habitat; feature: feces | place: USA | collected 1985/1987
TCGCCGATGGTACTGCCAGACCAGGCGGGAGAGTAGGCAGCTGCCGTTCTTCGGACACCCCGGATGAGAAATCATCCGGGGTGTCTTTGTTTATATGCCGCTGTGATGTTGAGCCGCGGCACTTATCCGTTGCAGAGATTCGTGGCAGTGCTTCCAGTGACTGTACCCTGTGACTGTGCCCTGTGCCGGTACCCTGTAGCAGTGTCCCGTGAAGGGACCCACGTGACAGTGCCACGTGTCGGTGCATCCTGTTCCATCGCTCAACCGCTCTTGCGCTACGTCAGCCACGTTTCTTTCCATGGCGTGCGTGTTAAAACGTTTTCCACTCACGTCATCACGTAAATTGTCCCTGACGTGCGTGAAACGGGGCTTTTTACGCACGGCAGTGCTACATGGTGCTCCACAATTATCTCCATGTGCACCCCTGATGTCGCAGTGCCATGTCCATGCGGTGCCTGGCAGGGATGTGCTATGCCCCCGCACCTTCGCACCATCGGCTCCTCTCGCGCGCGAATTATTGTCGTGCCCTGTGTCCTAACCCCACAGCTCCCACCCTGCGCAATCTTACATCTGACCCCGACACACTTTCCATCCTCACCATACTTGCTTTCCATCACTCTCCCGACTCACATTCCATCACTCTCCCGCCGCACTTTCCATCCCTTTCTCGTTTCCACACTGGCCCTATCCAATTCTAGCCACCTTACTTCCACGACGTGCGTACTAAAACGTTTTCCACTCATGTCACCACGTAAATTGTCCATGGCGTGCGTGAAACTGGGCTTTTTACGCACGGCAGAGCCTCACTGAACTTCACAATTATCCCCATGTGCACCTCTGATGTCGCAGTGCCATGTCATGCGATGCCTGGCAGGGATGTGCTATGCCCCCGCACCTTCACACCATCGGCTCCTCCCGCGCGCGAATTATTGTCGTGCCCTGTGTCCTAACCCCACAGCTTCCACCCTGCGCAATCGCACATCTGACCCCGACACACTCTCCATCCTCTCCCGACTCACTTTCCATCCCTTTGTCGTTTCCACACCGGCCCTCTCCGATTCTTTCCACGTTTCCTTCCCCGACGTGCGTACTAAAACGTTTTCCACTCGCGTTACCACGTAAATTGTCCCTGCCGTGCGTGAAACGGGGCTTTTTACGCACGGCAGAGCTCCACTATTATCCCCATGTTCACCTCTGATTTCGCAATGCCATGTCCATGCGGTGCCTGGCGGTGATGTGCCATGCCCCACACCTTCGCCCCGCATGCCCCACACCTTCGGCCCGCTGCCCCGCACCTTCGCCCCGCTGCCATGCACCTGCACCAGGCTTTCCCTTTCTCAAGTTTTTGACCATTATCAGCATCTTTCCATCAGTGTCGTCGTAGTCTACATTTCCTTCAGAAAATTTTTGTTATCTTTGGAAACGTGAAATCGTTGATACATTTACTATTATGAGAAAGAAATTATTACCAGCCATACTTATTACCAGCCTACTCTTCGGCTTTTTTGCTTGTAAACCAGATACGGAACCGGATAAACCAGGATCAGAAATAGTCACCCCTGAACCAGAACCTGAGCCAAATCCAGAACCCGAACCCACACCTACACCTACACCAGAACCTGTAGTCGAAACAGTGGTTTACTATGATAACCTGGATAAGGTAAAGGCTACTGACAACTCACATTATTTCAACACATGGACAGCCTGCCGGAATATGGAAGGCAGCGGTATCGCAAATGTTACCTATTCGGGTTCCAATACTTCTGTCAGAAGCTCCTATCAATCTTCCGGTTATCCCGGCGCCTCGGGAGTAAACGGAGTCTATTTCAGTAGAGAGGGCGCATGGATGGCCGTGAACAACATCGAATTGCCATCAGACAAAAGAACTTACAAACTTACGGTCGGCCTGCATCCTTATAATACGGCGGCCGAACCAAACAAACAGTACAAGATTACAATTTCTGATGAACACGGCAAGAAGGACAACTGCTGGACCACACCATCACAAAACATGGCAACTGGTGGCTAGCCACATCCATATTTGAAATAAGCTCAATTCAGACCACCAAGTTGAATATCAAGATAGTTGCGCTTGCCGGTGGAGCACGGGGACGTATAGATGACCTCAGACTCGTCACGACCACCGGGAACGCCACGTGGACATACAACTTGGGACATGACGGGGGACAGGAACCGCCGGTCGTACAGACTAAAGACTATATTGAGCGACCGCAGACACTGAAACAGAATGCCGCCTATAAGTATGTCGACCACAGGGGGACCACCTATAGAAGCAAGAAGAACGTCCGCAACTATGAAGCATGCTACGATACACGAAGACATAATCCGATGTGGGTTGCTTACCCTTGCCACGAAATATATTGGGAAGGCGGCTACACACGTCCGACGAGGGACCCTTGGAGACCTGATCCGAAATTCCAGGAAAGCGAACAGTCCATCATCTATGCGACCGACTGGAATAATTGGCCTTGGACAGACAATGGCGGAAGTCCTGAGGACACACACCATTACTGGGCGCCGATGCCGTCAGGAAAGACAGTAATTAAAGGCCATCTGATGCGCTCTGCGGAACGTGGATGCGGAAGCAAGACTAATCCGATAGACCTGAATGTGCAGACCTTCTATCCGACCAATATCGCCCCGGAATTCTATCAGAATTCCACTAGGGAAGAGTCCCATTGGGAAATGATAGAAAGAATCCTTCCTAACAACTGGCGCTGCAACGACACGATTTACGTCGTCGCAGGCTGCTATTACGGCGATGAATCCTGGAAACTTAAAGATGCCTGCGACTGGGGCAATACCTCATCGAAATCCAAGGACTGCGTCATGCCTACAGCACGTTACAAGATCGTGATGAGAACCAAGAACGGCAACACCGGAAAGCCTATATGGCAATGCTCGGCAGACGAGGTTATGGCCATCGGATTCTGGTTCCCGCAGAATTTCACGGGAGCATACCTGTCCTCACTTCCTGCACTGAAAGACTATATCTTCTCGGTTTCCGACATCGAGAAGAAGATAGGAAACGAATTCAGTTTCTTCCCTCTCGCGCCGGCAGGAGTCAAGGACAAGTACAATATCGACGATTGGCCGGGACTTTCAGCAATAGCTGAATGACGTTACTTGCAGACATCAGCTCGTCCGCCACTCCAATCGCATCATTTACGTAATTATCCCTCTCTTGCGCAGAATATGCTATTCCATGCACGAGAGGGATAATGATTGTTTCGATAAAGCTGTAGCTATAATTCGAATGAGGATTTTTCAGGAAAAATGCTCTCGAAAGCAGCCTCCAAATTCTGCATTACCTGGTCATAATTACGGATGTGTACACTGTCATTGATGCAGACAAGCTTGTACTTCTGATTGCGGATGGCTGCAACGGCCTTCTTTGGCTTCACCATCAGCGGGAACATTTTGGTGTCTTTGTACGTATTGTATGGCTCGAAATTAGACTCGCAGATTTGCCACGTACGGAAAAGTTCCTGCGTGTAATCGGCCGGATGACGGAACTGGTGTACCGAAGCAGCCTCAAGTTCCGGCGCTACATTCTTCCAAACCTCATCATAAGTACTCTTCAGATATGGCTGAGCGTTGTGCGGAACCACGAGAGTTATGAACTTGTCATACCATTTGAGAAAACGGGTAACGTTTGCCTTGGAACCATATTCACGGCAGAACCACTTGTCATGATCCCTCTTCAGAACATCTTTTTTATTAAAATGCTCATTGATAATGCGGATATTGTTCTCCAGAAGCTTCGACCAAAGACTCATCCCAGTATTGAAACGGAATGCAGCTATATCATGCGGCAGCCCGTTTTCCGCAAAGAAACGTGTAGGAGAAGTCGGACTGATGATATAGGTATCATCATTGAAATATACGAACCTGTCTGCTATTCCCGGAATTCTGTTGAAGAACAACTCTATAATCGACGAATTGAACGTCGGCAAGAACTTTTCCGGAATATAGTCCGTATGGTTCACTAAATTCAACTTTGGATTTGATGTGTCGAGCCACTCCGGCTTCTGCCCGCAAGTGACAAAATGTACCTTTCTTACCCACGGAGCAAACTTCTCGACACCTCTGAACCAATATTTCAGAAAACCGTAATCTCTGAAGCGCGCTTCCGAATATTGATTTTGGGAGTTGTCAATGGTGCCTTTGGCTTTAGCGAAACTCTTTTTCCATTCAGGGTCATTCATATCAACCCAGGTTACCACGAAATCTATGTCCATCGCCGATCTGTTTTGAAGTTTTTCGAGCACTCGACTCGTTGTTATACAATTGGTTTTTGTCGGGTTCGGGATTGATGCCTCTACTCAATCATCACGTTACCCTCTCCCTAAATCCCGAAGGATTACTTGCAGACCATGATCTTCTGGATCAGCTCGTCCGCCATCTCCATGCCGGTCGAACCTATCTTTCCCACGTTGCTTATGGTCTTTTCAATGTCTTTGTCAATGATTCCGTCCGTCTCGCAAGCATGGATTCCCTGGAGAGCCAGCACTGCGGACTGGATTGAACTGGAAACGCCAGATGCCACCTTCATGGCGCAGCCTACCTTCGCTCCGTCACAGACCATGCCGGTAATATTGCCGATCATGTTCTTGATGGCGGAACAAATCTGCTCATAACCGCCGCCACGCAGCCAGACAAGGCCGCAAGAAGAGCCTGTAGACGCCACTACGCAGCCGCACAGGGCAGAAAGACGGCCGAGATAACCCTTTATATGTATGGCGATCAGATTGCTCATAATCAGCGCCCTCGCGAGCTTCTCGTCAGAAACGTCGTATTTCAATGCGTATGCAATGATAGGCATGCTGACCGTAATTCCCTGGTTTCCGCTTCCGGAATTGCTCATCGCCGGCAATGTGCACCCGGCCATCCTGGCATCGGAAGCCGCAGCCGTCAGCGCCATGGCGTATGAAACGAAATCATTGCCGAATACTTCCACGGAATTGCTGATGGTCTTGCCGACCTTCAATCCGTAATCTCCTCTCAATCCCTCTTTGGCGAGCGCCAGATTCAATGTCTTGTCCTCCAGAATGAACTTGATATCCTCATAGTCCACAGACTCGGCGAACTCATATATCTCCTTGACAGTGAGGCCATAATCGCGAGTGCTTTTCACCTCCTCTGACTTGCCCTCCTTCTTGTGGCATGGTCCGGCGTACTCCGTATCCACACCGGTCTCCACGATACGGTCATGCACATCCTCAATGACGCAGAATGACGTATGCCCGTCAGCCAGAATATCGCACTTGACGTAAAGTTTAGGACAATTATTTACAATGCAGATGTTTACGCGGTTCTCCGCAACCAGCCTTTTGGCCAGAACCACGGCTTCGTCATTCAGATCCTTCAGCACTTCGAGACCATACTCCGATGAGCCGCAGACGGCACCGAGTGCAGCGGCAATCCTCAGACCTATCATTCCGGTACCCGGGATGCCTACTCCCATGCCATTTTTCAAAATGTTTCCGCTTACACCGACATTGATCTTGAACCCGCTTCCTTTTCTGTCGAAATCAGGAATCTTCCCGTTCATAAGTTCTGTTGCCTTTGCCGTTGCGAGTGCGACAGCTACAGGTTCGGTGCATCCCAATGCTGGTTTCACCTCTTTGTGAATCAGCCCGATAATCTCACATTCTCTTGCCGTCATGACATGTGCTTTAGAAATTGTTATCAATTATTTAAAAAATTCCAATATCACCTTCATCAGCGATGCCGTCTCTGAAGGATCCAGGATGGTCTCTATCGGAAATCCGATGCAGACGCTTCTGTAGCACGTCCCCTTCTTGCAGACACCTGCCGATATGCCGGAACCTGAATATCTGAGGAACGTGGCGGCATCCGCAGACGCCGGAGCTATCCCGTCAGGATTCTCGACATTGTAAATATAGTCATTCTTCTGCTGATTGAAAGTAAAAGGTCCACCACTTTCAGACAAATTCATCAAAGAATTGGTCTGATACTCCACTTTTCCGCTCCTCGTGGCATGTCCGGAGAGGCTCTGATAGCCCAGAACCTCGGCAGCGAAGGCTTTGGCTCCAGCCTGGTAAACAGTGTCCCGGCATCCCGGATAGACTTCATCGCAGAGATCCGTTCCGATATTCGCCCCCGAAATCAGAATGTTCATACCTTTTTCCGTGCAGCGACGTATGGCATCCTGCAGACGCTCCGGGAAAACCTCATAACGTCTGCGCTGGACCGAACCGCTCCCGGCCGGCGTCGTCACCTGCTTTCCGCAAATGATGTCAGTCGCCCAGAATCCCTGTAAATTATCCACGTTATCCGAGAACGCCTGCACATCCGCCGAACAATACGCATATCCGGCCGCCATTATCGCCTTGCCATGCACATACGGATAATCAAAAGTATTTCCCGGAACAATCTTGCCCGCATCATCCGTGTACGAAGCACCGAAACCGGCATTGTCATCATCCAGCCAGACCTTGTCGCGCCTGAACTCGTACATCGGCCCGACATGATTGATCTCATACATGTACGGCACGCCAGCATCTTTCTCTTCGAGAAAACCGGCGTAATCCGGAAAATCAACCCAAGCCGGCGGAGCGACCCTGTCGAAATTATTGACAATCAATACCTTTCTGTCAGCATTGCCCCCGTTTTCAGGAACGCCGAGGCTCAATGTCTGTGAAGGAAAACTCTTTCCGCCGGCATTGTACGCGGCGATGCGGTAGCTGTACTGATGCCCTTTTTCAATCGGGACCGTGGTGCAGACTCTTCCGCCCTCGTGCCGTATCTCCTTGATAATCCGGCCGTTGTCGAAAGCGCCGTCGTCCTTGCGCGTATAAAGGATGTAGCCTTCGGCCAATGCTGTCGGTTCAAGAGTGTCCACAGTCGCTTTCCAGCTCAATTCCGCGCTTCCGTCCCGGGTCAATGTCGCCGCGAACGAGTGCACAGGCAATGGCTGGACCGCATAATGGAATCCATATCTTCCGCTCAAGAATTTCAGGATACCTTTATATACGGACCGGCATACGGAAAATCTGAACGCCGGGTCCAGACCATATTTCATGTCTGCAAAATTCTGATGAGAAAGCAGTTCCAGAATCATGGACGGCACTGGTGGAGTCCTGGACTCGCTGTATGACCTGTCCGTAAGCATCCTTCTGCTCCACGCCGTATCATACTGTGCCCGCAGATCCGAAACGACCTGCGACTGGATGTCATTGGCCATGACGCGGCCGAGGATGCGGTCCTCTCCGTCCGGCAATTTCCTGCTGCCCTCGCAGATGAGGGTGTAGATGGCCAAAGTGCCTATGATAGAATCATTTGGAGTAATTCCGGCATCAGTGTGGAAGGCCAATGACAAGTCGAATGGAACGCCCTTGCCTTCCGCTTTCGGATTCATGTGGGAACCGCCGCTCATTGCGGAAACCCATGCACCGCGATCACCGAAATCATTGGTATAGTCGTTGTCGTAACGTCTTGTAACCGTGGTATCTATCCCGGCCCATTGCATCCAGTACAATGCTCCCTCGGCAGAACTTTGCTGCCCGGATATCGTGTACTGGTCCTCTGACATTTCAGCCGTTCCTCTGGCGATTTTGCCCATGCCGCCTCCGATCTTTACGGCATCTGCAGTGACTACTGCGCCCGGATCGAATTCGACACCCTTCCTGGTACCGTTGTCCAGCGAAACGTAACATGAAAAATCTTCAGCGAATTCGAAGGTGCCAAGATAAATCCATGTCCCTCCGCCTATCTTCTGATTTACGAGGAAATGACTTGCCCCTCCAAGATGATGGACAGTGTAATGTGCTGATTCCGTGCTGTTTGGAAGAGATATGTATGAAACATATACGGCATATTTTCCGCGCTCCGGAATCTCAGGAGTCCATGTAGCGGAAGCATTGCCCTTAATCTCGCGCGAGCATTTGGCCTTTCTCGCGGTGCCGTGAGTGAACGGATTGTCATTGCCGGTATACACTCTCTTGAAATCGGCGAAACCGGTGCCTGCGTCAGTCCATTTTCCAGTTTCGGCGTATCGGCCCGTCCTGCGGATCAAACCCTTGCGCGGGCCGCTGAAAGCAGGGTCATTGTCAATGATGACCTCATGTTTCTGTGTGTCGCGCTCTCGCGGAGTCATCACGTATGCCCCGGCGTTTTCCAGCATCGGAATCAGGAAGGGGAGGACATAGCTTTGTGTGTACAGGTCCTCGACAGTCGTGAACAGCGGCGCGCGCTGCCATTTCCATCTGCAGGTCTTGGCGTCATAATAGTAACCATGGCTTTGCCAAAGTGCTATCTGTCTGCCGCTCAGTCCTTTGCGGTATTTCAATTCTTCCTCGTTCCGGACGATAGGCACATATTTGTCCAGCGGATCGTGAGTCCGCCAGTTATGTTCGGAAGGCCTGCCGTCATTGCCGGGAGCCGGAAGAGCCAGCTGGGTAAGCGGAGTCCTGCCGCAATAGAGGTTGCCTATCTTGTAATGGGCGAATTCTGCCGGTGAAATTTCATGGAGCGTCCTGCGGAGCCATGCCAGATCTTCCTTCCGCCATGGAATATCTCCCATGCCCTGTGTAAAACGGAAATCCAGATAGCCGTTCCGGCGTTCCACGGATTTGAGATTGATGACGGCGGTCACTGACGTCCGCTTCTGAATCAATGTCGCAAGGGTGTCGCATTTGCTTCTGAATGCATTGAGGACCATGCTTTGTGGCTGTCCCGTCGCTTGCAGGTCAAGAACGATGCTCAGGAATAGTACGGAAAGAAACCGCAGTCTCATCTCATTTCTGTTTACAATGTCCGATAGTGTAGATGAAAAGTGTTATCAATGAACCGATTACAAGGCCTGTTGCATCTGCTCTGAAATCCATGATGTCGCAGCTTCTATAGTCGGTGAGCCCCTGTATCAGCTCGATGCCGCCTCCGATAAGGCAGCCGGCGATGAAAAATCCGACAATTGCCAACACGGATTTCTTCCTGGACTGTATCTTGTGGCAGAAAGTGGAGTACGCCAATATCGGGAACGGCAGGAACATGCAGAAATGCACGAACTTGTCGGATGCGAATCCCAGAATTGTCCCCGGCATTTCTGATATGCCGTCGAAATGACCGAAGCAGAGAATGCCCAATGTGATGAGATACAGCGACATGATTGCCGGCCATACTAATTTTTTGCCGCCAGGTTCCGGCATCGGTTCCAGTTCGAGAGTCCCGAAAAAGTCAGGTCTGTGGAAGTCCGGGGTAGGGCATCCGATAGGAGACCAGCTCAGGAAATGGACGTGCGCCGTCTTGTCGCCGCATTTGTAGAAATTCGCGTGCAGGGTGGCAGGAAGATTATGCTTGTCTATCCCGATGAGCTTGAACGGTATGAAAAGTCCAAGTTTCCAGCTGAATTCCTTGTCATTGATTTCCACTGCCTTATGTTCATTGGAACTGAATCTTCTGACCTGTTTGAGCTTGTCGGCGGAGAAATGGACGCAGTCCTCCCTGCTCTTGCGCTTGGCTGCCAGCAGGGTGCCGATGCAGTTCATCTCGAAGTTGTAGTAAGTGCCGTCAGTCGGGTCTGAGATGAAGAATTCGCAGCAGCTGTCTTCCCATACCGGGCCGTTGTCTTTGAGCGCCTGTGCCCTGAGGTCAAGCCCGCGTACGCTGTACATTATTCCGATGCCGTTTTTGCACCAGCCTGCAACGAATTTGCATTCCGGCTGATAAGGAAAGTCTTCCGGCCAGTTTACAGTATCAATGTTGCCTGCACCTGCGCCGCATCCGGCGGCTGCTTCGAGTTTCGATGCGAATTCATTGAAATCCCGCACCCGGTCCAAACCCTGTATATATGGAACCTTGAGATTTTTCTGTCCGTTCATAATCTATTAAGTATTAAAGACTTTGCATGTCTGTAAGTTTCTTGTAATATCCGTTGAGCGCGAGGAGTTCCTCATGCTTGCCGCGCTCCACAATCTTGCCCTCATGCATCACGATGATCTCATCGGAGTTCTTGATGGTGGAAAGTCTGTGTGCGATGGCGATGGTCGTGCGTGATGACATCAGACGGTCAAGAGCCTCCTGCACAAGTCTTTCTGATTCAGTGTCAAGCGATGCCGTAGCCTCGTCCAGAATAAGGATAGGAGGGTTCTTCAATATCGCCCTGGCGATGCTGAGCCTCTGGCGCTGTCCGCCTGACAACCTCATTCCGCGGTCGCCGATATTGGTATTGTATCCATCTTCCTTCTCCATGATGAACTCATGTGCGTTGGCTATTTTCGCCGCTGCGACGACGTCTTCCATAGTCGCGCCCTCTACGCCGAAAGCGATATTGTTGAAAATGGTGTCATTGAACAGGATAGGCTCCTGGTTCACATTGCCCATCAGGCTTCTGAGGCTGTGGATTTTGATGTCGCGGATGTCCGTCCCGTCGATTTTTATCGAGCCGCCGGTCACGTCGTAGAATCTCGGGATAAGGTCGACCAATGTGGATTTGCCAGCGCCTGATTCACCGACGATAGCCACGGTGCTGCCCTTCTTTACGGAAAGATTGATGTCGTCAAGTATCTTTCTGTCAGTATCATAGGAGAATGACACATGGTCGAAAGTGATTTCATCATTGAATCCCTCCACTTCCTTTGCATCAGGAATTTCCTTCAGGTTGCTTTCCGTTTCGAGAATTTTGTTCACGCGCTCTACTGAAGCCATACCCTTAGGAATATTGTAACCTGCTTTCGCGAAATCCTTCAACGGGTTGATGACGCTGTAGAGAATCACCATGTAGAAAATGAAGGTCGGAGCGTCGAACCACGCCTTTTCACTCAGGATGACGACGCCGCCGAATCCCAGTACAATCGCGATCAGCACGGTGCCCAGGAATTCACTCATAGGATGGGCCAATGCCTGCCTGGTGGAAACTCTTCCTGTCTTCTTCTTCACCGCTTCGGTCACATGGTCGAAACGCGCCTGCATCTTGTCCTCGGCCACGAAAGCCTTGATGACGCGCAAGCCGCCGAGCGTCTCCTCCAGCTGAGACATCGTGTCGCTCCACAATGCCTGCGCCTGCAATGACTTCTTTTTCAATGTCCTTCCAAGGGCGCTCATGAGCCAGATCAATGCCGGGGCGACCACGATCGTGAACAATGTCAGCTGCCAGCTGGTCACTATCAATGTCCCGATGTAGAATATGATGAGAATCGGGTTTTTCAGGAGCATGTCGAGGGTGCTCATGATGGAATTCTCGACTTCATTTATATCACCGCTCATCCTGGCTATGATGTCACCTTTCCTCTCCTGCGAGAAGAAACCCAGAGGAAGAGTCAGGATCTTGTGGTAAAGCTCTCTCCTCATGTCCCTTACGACACTCGTACGGATAGGGATCATGATTGCCGATGAACCGAAATAGCATGCGGTTTTCAGGAGTGTCATGATACTGAGCCACAGGCAAAGGAGGAACAATGTCATTGACGCACCCTTGTCCTGGATGAGCAACGTTATCCCGTAATATGCATTGTTTATGAAAATCTCTTTTATGCCCATGCCGGCAGTGTCCCACGGAATGAAGGCGTATACCGTATCGTTCATCTTGAACAATATCTGCAGGATAGGGATAATCAGCGAGAACGAGAAGATATTGAGGATTGCCGAGAGAATGTTGAGTATGATCGAGCCTCCGAGGTAACCCTTGTATGGTTTGACGTACTTGACAAGTACCTGCCAGAATTCTTTCATCTTTTCTATGACGTTGTTTTAATAATCTGCAAATATAGTAACATTCAAAAAAATAACCTGCATCATCTAAGGGAATCTTTTCGGTCTATATTTCTGCCTCA
>OHCP01000593.1_pt1 | contig 11700 bp, 7 predicted proteins | sample 1566811 | NCBI WGS metagenome assembly OHCP01 (sample SAMEA3879591, study PRJEB24766) | human gut metagenome | biome: human-associated habitat; feature: feces | place: USA | collected 1985/1987
GACCTGCTATCACAAGTCCAAGCCATTTGGGCAAGCCGAAAACTGCTTCTCCGATAAAGCAGCCTATTGCCAAAACACATAATTGTATGAATAAAATTTTTAAATTCTTCTTCATATTCCCCCTTATTTTGTCACTCCTGTTTGCAACCGTTCCTGACTCCTCAACTGTTGTTAATTTCTTTATATCCTATAATCCATATATCTTCAACCATAAATACATGAATGACACGAATGGTACTCAACAAATTTAGCAGGCTTATTTCCAAGATAAAAATAACATGACAAAAACCATATTTCAATAATAACCCCGTGAACGATGCACTTAACTACTCAATACCTATTTTTATCATATTGTATTATACCTCTTGAAATTATCTATAGCTCAATTATAGACAGACTCACAGTATTTTTCAAACAAAATAATTATAACCATAAATGCCCTAAATTTTAATAAGATATTGCAAGAGCCAATACCAACCCGTAAGATAAAAAGGCTCTATAACGCTAAACGTTTAATATGTCTTAAATCCGCGATATCACAAGCTTTCCATCCTGCACATCAACCCTGACCTTATTAGACTCTATCCCCGCTGCCTCAAGCATCTCATCAGTGAGTTTTATCCTGTGTGCCTTATCCAATACCGTATATTCCATTGCAGGGTGTTTCTTCAATTTCTCCGTGCTTACCTTTCCGTCAGATATAAGCACTGTGCGGTCTACACGGCCTGCAAGTGCCATATCGTGTGTGACTATGATGATGGTTATACCAAGCTCTTTGTTCAGCTTATGAAACAGCTCATAGATTGTATCAGCAGTCCTTGTATCCACGGCTCCGGTCGGTTCATCCGCAAGCAGTATATCCGGCTTATTTGCCAGTGCCACCGCTATCGCTGCACGCTGCTGCTCTCCTCCCGATAGCTGAGCCGGAAGCTTATCCTTGTGCTCCTGTAATCCCACTGCATTTAACAGTTTAAGGGCATAGCTTTTATTATTATCCCTGCATCTATTTACATGTTCTCCTCTGCTCTCATCATGAGCGCCGTGTTTTAAATTACCGGTATTACCTGAATTTTCAAACATCATCACGGCCTCGACATTCTGCAGCACAGTCAGGTATGGGAACAGATTTTTGGCACTTTTCTGCCACACAAAGCCCACCTTGTCCCTGCGGTATCTCACCATTTCAGCTTCTGAATATGTGGAAATGTCTTTTCCGTCAATAGTGAGTACTCCCGCTGTGGGTGTTTCCAGTCCTCCTATCATATTTAAAAGGGTGGATTTTCCACTGCCGGATTTTCCTATTACCGCAAGCATCTCTCCTGTTTCCACCGTCAGGTCAAGTCCCTCCAGTGCCATCACCAGTCCATCGCAGTTTATCATCTACTTTTCCCCCTTTTAATTTAAATTACTATGCCGTCACTAAGCTCAAACACTTCATCTCCCAGCTCCATCAGGTTCGGATCATGCGTGGTCATAACTATTGTAATGTCCTCATCGTCTATCAACTCACGGAACAATCGCATGACTTCAAATCCAGAAGCGGTATCGAGTGCTCCTGTCGGTTCATCCGCAAAGACCACCTTCGGGCGATGAACCACAGCGCGCGCTATCGCAACTCTCTGCTGCTCACCTCCCGATAGTTGTTCCGGCATATGATCCATGCGCTTTGAGAGTCCGACACGCTCCAGCAGCTCTGATACTTTGTCATGCGTATTCTCATTTATCACATCGGTTTTTGCATCTCCAATGTCATTATCCATATCAGTCAAATTCTTTTGTATCTGACGTTTATTTTTTGCAAGTCTAAGGGCAAATTCCACATTCTCATATGCCGTCATCGTGGGAATTAGTGCTATAGACTGGAATACAAATCCCATCTCATACCGCCTTAGCATTTCCCGGTCTTTCTCGGTCATCTGCTCGAGATTTTTATCCAGAAACTGCACACTTCCCTCTGTCGGCATATCAAGCGCACTAAGGATATTAAGAAGTGTGGTCTTTCCGGAGCCGGAACGCCCTTTTAAGATGGCAAGTGTTCCTTTTTTTATCTCCATGGATACTCCGTCAAGTGCGTGGACTGTTGTACCATCTCCCGCCTTGAAATATCTTTTTATATTTTGAGCAATTATCGCATTTTCCATATGTCACGACCTCATTTACTATGCTATAAAAACTTTCTACCGACTACCACAAAATCATTTTTATCTGCTAACTATCTTCTCCAAGCCTCAGTGCCTGTGCTATCTTCATACTCTTAAGCAGTCTGCTGATAACCACATAGCATACGGCTACAGCCACGAAAAGTACTCCTGTAAGCTCCAGCATATCAGATGGATAAATATATACATTTACTCCGATATTGTGTTTCTGCGGCAGATATATGATCGATATGAGCCTTACAAACATCGCTGTTGCAGTTATACCTATGCCTGCTCCCGCAAGAAGCGGCAGAAATGATAAAAATATCTGCTCGTTTAAAAGCATTGCTTTTACCTCTCTCATTCTCATTCCCATTGCGCGGTATATACCAAACTGCAGCTCCCTCTGTTTTAGTGTCATAACCCAATACAGCAAAAATCCTACTGAGCACACTATCAGTGAAAGTATAAAACTTAATGTAAACATACCGTTTGTGATCTGCACTGTGGCTGAGTTTTTATTCTCGTCTATAAGCTGCTGCGCGGATGTTATATTCCTGTATATTTCACTCTGTACTTTTTCACTTTGAGTGTCTGTTAAATTGTCTGCTGTACTATCTGAATTTTCACTGTTCTCACCGCCCAGATATCCCACAATATCATCCACCGTTTTTCCTTTTGACAGGTTCATCCACACACTGTACGGTGTCATGCCGAACTTTTCCACAACCCTAGCATAATTTGCAACGATCAGGTATTTCTCCTGCTCGGTCACATTTTTGTCTGCATCTGTCTCATAGGTGTAACGCTCGTAGCCCGGAAAACCTTTTACTATGGCACATACCTTTACATTCTCGGATGCGTAGATCTGATCTTCATCGACAGCCTCCGGTACATACCTTGAGTAATTTAAGCTGTCACCAACTTTAAGTCCCAGATCTTTTGCCAGATTTGACGAAATGATGACTCCGTCCGGCTCTTTTGCCAGCTCATTCAGGTAATTGAACCAGTGAGCGTCATTAATATCATCATTTTGTCCACTCTGCAATTTCGCAGTCTCACCGAATTCTTTTGTGTTTATCGCCATAAGATATGCATCCGAAACCGAACCACTGCCTGCGGAAATGTCTACCCTCTCGTCCTCAAGCACACGCGTGACACCGTCACAGATGCCCTCATTTTTGAGTGACTCGTATTTACCGAAATCAGGCTCGTCATACATCCAGTTTACAGAGCCATTTTTATTGTACTGTATCCTGAGTCTGAAATCTTCGTTGTATATCGCATCACAGCCCACATTGTAGACGATACGCTGCTCCATATTGCTGTTCATGGTGCGCGCCATATTCGCGTCAAAAATACCGCCAGCCACTGTCATGATAAGAAATACTGCCAGAAATCCCTGATTGTATCTGGTTCGTTTTAGCTGTAAAAATGATGCATACATTGCCGGAGAAAAATGCTTTTTAAAGAGCCTGTCCACAAGCAGAATAATAAGTCCGGTAAGTCTTACGCACAAAAGTGCCGCTGCAAATATAAAAAGCGAATTGTCCAGTATCATGACAGGATCTATGCTCCTGTTCTCAAGAACAGATATCGCAAGCGTACTCTTCTGCTTGTTGTAATTGTAAAGCAGATATGCTGACAGAGCCAAAAGTATAACGTCTATAAAGCATTTCTCCCAAAGAGGCTTTTTCTTTGATATTCGTCCCCTACTGCTGCGCTCTGATATGGCATCCTTTGATTTTTTCCACACCGGAACTGTGATAAACAGCACCATGATAACTGCCGCTGCCACCGCATAGACAAGCATCTGCCATACAAATTTGTAAGTGCTTATATCCTTTGCCGTAAATCTTAAAAATCCGTCTGTAGATGCGGCAGCCCGGCACATTATATATCCGAGTACTATTCCGAGTACACAGCCCGCAAACGCTATTATTCCCGACTGCTGTAAGTACAAAATAAATACCTGTAATTTTGTCGCACCGCGGCTTCTTAAAACAAGTATGTCATTTTGCTCGAGCGAAAGTATCTGTACAGATATCATTCTTATAAATAAAATCAAAAGCACAAGACACGGCAGCTCCAACGCCCAAAGCATCAGCTTTATCGTCTTCTGCTGTGTAAAAAAACGCTCCAGCGTATCACGGATGTTGTCATTGTAGAGCTTGTCAGCATCCTTAAACTGCTCCATATACCCGTCATAAAGTGAGGCATTTTCCGTGTTGATCTGCGTATAATCCAGCATGAGAAAATCACTGTAGCTAATATTGTCCTCGCTGTAATACTGCATCATTTCGTCAAAAACATCCTGCGAAACAAATATCACATCGCCCATATCCGAAAGCGTCTTGGCCCAATATGGATCGTTTATATCTTTTTCACGGCAGATCTGTGATACGACGAAAGAAATTTCCTTTTTTCCACTGCCATCAGGTACCTGTAAATAGATTTTTTCACCTGCTACAAGTCCGTAGTGATCCATTGTCTTTTCGCTTATACTGCATTCGAATGTGGCTGTGTCAGTCTGAGATTTTACAACATCCGCGTACTCCGAAAGTCCCGGCAGATATCCTATTGTAAAATAATTGTTAGGTCCTCCAAACTCTGTATCCGCGCGTCCTCCTGGGAGTGTGATAAGCTGCTGTGAGGAAACCTTGTTTATATCCACATATTCAGTCCACTTCTTTTCGTATCCTGACAGCTTATCAAGTACTGACTGCGAATCAGGATAATCTGCCACCGCATATGTTCCCTCGCGGCTCATCTGTGCAGGAAACTCATTCTGCTGTGTGGCATGATCCGTAAAAAGTCTGTCGAGTATCTGATTTCCCGCACCCTTTTCAAACATAGAGTGGCACACAAAAAGTGCTATAAGCAGACACAAATTTAACCATTTTCTGTTTTTTAATTTATTAATTACGAAGCCAAACATATTTCATCGCCCTCATCAATACCGTAAAGCACAAGTGTATTGCTGCCTGATGTATAATCGCCCAATATTACCGGCTGCTTTACCACGCTGTCCCCATCAATTTTCCACACATAGTATGATATATCATCTTTGTCCATAGGATTGACCTGCTTGTGTATGATCGAAGTCGGCACCACTACCACCTTTTTAAAAGAAACATAAGAAAACTTTACAGCAGATGCCCTGGTCAGATCATCCGGTATTCCATTGTCAAGTTTTATATAAAATGCTGCATTTCCATATCCCGAATCTGTGTTTCCGGTAATATGCACACCTTTATCATCCTGATTTATATATCCCTTTTGAGCTTCCCTGCCGTAACCGGCAAAACCGATACAGTTTCCATAGATTGTTGTACCGTCCAGCTCAAGTGATACGCGCTCTCCCACATCTGCTATATTGTCCGTATATACGTTATAGTTATTGCTATCCTTTACCAGAACCTGCAGTACGTCCGTGGAATTTCCGGTTATCTGCAGGATATCTGAGCCTTCCTCCACATTATCTCCTGCCTTGACACTCACCTTTGAAACTTTTCCGTCATTTTTGGCATATACTGAAATATTTCCTTTGCCGTCATTTCCAGCGCTTATGCTGTCATATGCTGACTGTAGCCGGGAAAGCTGATAGGTGTGGTCTGCACCAGCAAGTTTTTTCTGCAGATCAAGCAGCTGTAAGTTCAATTTCAACTGCTGCTCTTCATATGCTGTATCCGGCTTTTCATCCTCCTGGTTATTTTCTTCTGCGCTGCTACCACCTTCAGATAAATCTTTTACCTGTTTATCGTAATCTGCGATCTTGTGCGCATAGGATTCATTCTCTGAGTCGATCTCATTTTTTGCCTCTGTTATGGCAGCTTTGCCCTCTCCGGTATCCACCACGTAAAGCAGCATCCCATTTTCTACCGTATCGTCCTGCTTCACATTGACAGAAACGATCTGCCCTTCATAATCACAGGTTTCGGTTATCGTCCCTGCGTCAGATCTGCTGTAGCTCACACCGTAGTTTGCTATATCAAAGTCAGACCTTGTTACCGTATATTTGCTGTACTTTGTCGGAACCTGATCTGTAGAATTATAGTAGACCAGCTCCCCCTCTTTTAAGCCCTCTGTGACCTGTGTATAGTTTTCATCAAACTCACCTGTTGTTATGATGCGTTTCTCGCGGCCGCCCTCATCATTTTTCACATAGACATATCTGGTATCGCCATCCTTATAGATGGAATCTTTTCCCACGACAAGTGCCTGATTTGCTTTTGTCTTTTCAAAATATACCGGATACATCTGTCCTGCCGTAAGAAACAGCTTTTCCCTGCTTTCCACGCACACATCCGGATAGCGGTTGTTTATCTTCGAAAGTACCAAAACCTCTGATGTATATTGAGACTCGGTGACATCATATTTTTCGCCATCGACTATCACATATTTCTTGTCATAATCGCTGTATTTGTACTCATTTATGGCTGTATCTTTTATATCCAGCACAAGGTCATCCGTATCGGAGACAATGACTATATTCTCGTATGCCGCAGCAGACCTTCCACCTGTCAGCTTCTTAGTGTAAGTGACAAGACCACTGTGGGCTGCCTTAAGCGTTCCATCATCAACGATCTGCTGATATAAAGCCATCTGCTCATTGATCTTTTGCACGCGGTATTCGTGAAGCTGCTTATCGTACCGTTCATTTTCCTGTTCTGTGGCTATCAGTATGTTGTTCTCCTGCCCTGCTGCCTGACTCTCCCATAATTTAATCTGTGTATCCGAGATCTGAGCGGATATCTCATATGTCTCATTCTCATGCGCCAACGCATCCTTACATTCCTGCAACTGTTTTTTTGCCTCATCCACATCACAGACTGCAAGCACATCCCCCGCATTTACTGTATCTCCCGGCTCCACATATATCTGTGAAATATTGACATTGGCACTGTAGTAATTGCAGTAATCCCTCGGAACTGCAGTAGCCATCAGCACCTGCATAGAGCCGATAGTACCGTATTCCACAGGTCTATAGGCTTCATTTAACGCTACAGGTTCTTCAAGCTTTGGTATTCTGCTTTCTGTCATTTTTCCACAGCCGCCTGCCACAAACGATACACATATCCCCAGTACTGCCAGTTTTTTTATTGATAAAAGGTTTCTGTTCTTCACTGCAAAACCACCTCATCCCCGCTTTTAAGTCCTTCTGTGATGATCCGGTAGTCTCCCACCTGATCTGCGACACTTATCCATACCGCCTGTCTGTATCCATTCTCATCCAGTGTGTATACAAAATACCTGCCATCCTTCTCATGTACTGCGTCCTTTTGCACATACACAGCATTTTCTATAGCAGGGCGCGTCACTTCCATGGAAAATATCTGTGCATCCGATACTGCCGACATGTCCGATACCGGTTCAAAAACAACCTTTTTATCGTCCACCTCTTTTACCTTAAGTTCAAACTCTATATCAGATGCTGTTGCCGTGTATACATCACCTACATTAAAGTCATAACCTTCCGGTCTGTCAGCCTCGTAATTGCCGTTTCCGCTGATTTCTGTTATAAGATTGCTACCCGGTTCAAAAACCCCCGCCAAAAGCGAATTGTTCATTGCTGTGATCGTGCCATCCTCGGATGCCGTGATCTGATATCTCGACAGTTTTTCCTCTGCCTCATCAAGATAAAGCTGCGCAACCTCTGTATCCTTATCAAGCCGGGCAATATCGCTTGAATAATCCTGAGTATCATCGATTTTCATAATAGCCCTGTAGTGCTCTGCCAAAAGCTTATTCTGACTGATCTGCCCGCTGTAGTCCTCAATCTTTTTCTGTATCTCCCCGGATTTAAAAGCCACCAGTATATCACCCTTTTTCACATGATCACCCACTGCCACATTTACCTTTTCGAGCGTAAGCTCCGTGTTTGTCGCACCATAGGAAAACCTGGTATAGCCCTGCGCGCTCAGACTGATGGTAGTCTGAGGTGTGAGTGAACCGCTCTGTACCGTAACTGTCTGGTATGATATTTTCTCGTAGGAAGCTCTGTCCGTCTGTGCAAGCTCCTTTTGTGCCGCCCCACATCCTGAAAATAAAATAGAGGTAATTGCAGCGGCAAGTGTCAAACGACTTATATATTTTTTCTTTCTGTTAATCATATATTTTTCACATCTTTTCCATCAAAATATGAACCCGATCCATTAGCTAAATTTTATATGAGATCATCAATCCTTATGATCGTGCCATCTATCGCATTCACATACACCGGATATCTGTCGTAGCCCTTATCCTGTTTTGACAGACACCATGCCGGAACATAAGTATATTTATCCTTGGCAGATGCATCCTTCAAACGGATATATCCGAGCTTTAGATTGTTGTAAATGTGATTTTGTGTAAAATCATACTGATCTGAATTCTTTGTCATGTCATCCTTGATGATCTCTTTCATAGTGTCCATTGACAAAAGTTCTACGTTTTTTGACTCATTTACAATATCAACCGGGTAAGAAACATTAAATTCCGTCACTCCCTGATCCGTCACAATAAAGGAACTGCTGCCATATGGCATAAAATCATCATAGTTATCGAGTTTCTCCCATATATCCATATTCCGGGTGAAATCGAGTGACTTGCAAAACGCTATGCCATCCACACCCTCGCCATAATCTATGATATATCCCCAGGCTGTATCCTTTATAACGCTCTCTTTATCATCAGTTTTTACGGTATCATCGCCATCCTCTATCACTCCTGCGCTCCACTCGTAGTCTGAGGTTCCTATATATACCTGTGAAGCCCTGCCTAATTTATTTTGAAATTCTTCTGCCTTCTTTACAGCTTCGTCTTTGGTTAATACACACTCGTTGTCATATCCAGAGGTAGTATCTCCACCTGTAGAACCTCCATTAAGGCCCCCTACACCCTGCTCCTGTTCAAATGATGGTGGTCCGTAATAGCCATACTCACTGCTATCATATGATGTGCCCTCACTTCCTGCTTTAAGAGGCTGTGCTGAAATATATTCAAGCGAACCGTCCTCAGCAATTCCAAAGCTAAGCTCACAGAAAACATTACCAATATATCCCAGATACTCATTACAATCCGTATAGTCTGTGGCTATTTCACGCGTATCCAGTGCAGATGGTTCTGCCTTTTCATACTGTTCCATCAGATCATTTTCAATTTTCATCCCCATGCTGACGTCCTCTTCTGTGGTAAGTCCCTGATCAATTTCGTACTGATATCCGGCAATCGCATTTTTTACAACTTCCATACTGTGATATATCTCTTCTTTCGTATAATGAGGTATGTCGTGATAATATACGCTACTATCGCCAAAATAAGCCTCTATCACACTCTTTTTGAAATCGGCATCTACCTTTATATTTTCCACCTCAACAACCGACATGCTTTTGCAGTCCGGCAGGGTAATGCCTGCTGAAATATCCACATCCACACTTTCGTCCGATATCTCAACAGAAAAGCTGTCATTCCATTTCGTACTGTCGTCAAACGCGCTTATATCGCTTCCTGCTTTTGTGTTTATATTTTCAGTTTCCCTATTATAATCTACTTTTTTTCCTGAACATCCGGTTAATGCTATCGCAAGAACCAACGCCAGTATAATAACGTTTTTCCTCTTCATAGCTGCTCCTTTACAGTGAATTTTCCAAATTTATGATCGTTCCATCTATAGCGTTTACAAAGATAGCATTTTGCTCATTGGAGTAGTCTACCAGACGTGACAGTGCCCACGCCGGAACATAGCTGTATTTTCCCTGCTCACTGTCACTTCTTATCTTAAGATAACTAAGCTGTAGCTTATTGAATGACGATGCAATATCATATTTATCAGGATTTTCCGTAATCTCCGCCTTGATGATCTGCTCTATATTTTTCAGAGAAATAAGCTCCACATCCTTATAGATCTGTGTTACATTTACCGGATATTCCATCTGCACATCAATTATTCCATCATCAGTGACTGTAAGAAGTGTACTGTCAGGCAGTGTAACATCATCTATATAACTATCATTTGCTTCATACACCGACAAATAGGTATACCTATCAAATCCATCCTTAAATGCGATGCCATCTATGCCGGTCGCGTATGAATAAATATATCCCCACGCTGCTGTCTGATAGTCATTTTCCTTTTCGCTGTCAATATTAAAACCTATCCAGCTGCACTCACATTCACCTCGTTCCACCAGATCCTGCATTCCCAATTTACTAAGGAAATTCCCGGCTTCTTTTTTGGCTGATGCGGCAGATTTACTGCCCTCATTTGAGGTCTCGTCTGCCTTATCCTTTAGATCATCATCCTGAAAAGTCTGCGTTATGGTATCATAGTCCTCATTCCTTAAAGATGGTGGACCGTAATCTGTCCCGGACTGATGCAAGGCGTAAGCATGTACCTTGTGAGCCTCAAACTCCACCTCACAGAACACATCACCCTTGTAGCCTGCAAATACTTCACAGTTTTCGAGATCCTTTGCCACGGTATAAGTAGTCTTTGCCGTTTCAAGCTTATCCCTGTATTCAGCCAGCCGCTGTTCCAACCACTCCCTGTAAGTATCATCCTGTTCTTTCTGCCAGTACTCTATGACCTCATTCAGTTCGTCAACAGTATAATGATCCGGATCGTGATAATAGTACTCGTTCCCACCAAAATATAAATCCAGAAAACGCTTTTTGTAATCAGCATCTATCTTTACATTTTCCACCTCAACAACCGACATGTTATCGCAGTCTGGAACTACAATATTTGCATTTACATATACTGTTTTCTCGCCATTACCGGTCTGTATGGTAAAGTTTTCATTCCAGCCGGAGTCTGCCCTGATATCAGCTAAGACAGACATATTTTTTGTCTCTTTAATTTCGCTCTCATTCCCATAATCTACTTTTTTGCCTGAGCAGCCTGCCAGTGATGTGAGGACAAGTGCCTCGATGAGTGTCATAATTGCTGCAAATAATCTCATATTTCGTGAAGATATGTTACCCCTTTTATCCATATGCGGCTCTCCTTTTTTGTGCTCATTGTGATTTTCCTTAGTCTCCATGCACACTTCTCTCTGATTCAGAATATCTGCTCCGGCTCAATCACTGTTCCGTCTATTGCATTTACAAATACCGGACACGATTCGACCTCTCCTCTTTGCAGCAGCTCAAGGCTCCATGCCGGGATATAGCTGAATCTCTGTGAATCTGAGCTGTCCTTTACCCTGATATAGCCAAGTGTCAGATAACGATATTGTGTATCCGCTTCCACAATATATTTATCCGGGTGGCTTTCAAGCTCATTTCTTGCAATCTTATAAATATTTGACACCGGTAAGAGCTCCACCTTCTGCTGTTTTTTCACAATGCTTACCGGCTCTGCTATATCAAATCTATAGACACCATATTCATTTACATTGAAACTGCCTGTCTCATAACCAGGACAGTCCATAGGACAAAATTTGTAATAAGCTGAATAATCAAATATATTCAGTGATTTTGAATACACTACATCATCTGCGCCAAGCGAATATTCAAGCGCATAGCCCCATATGGCTCTATGCACATCCCCCTCCTTATATACATTATCCTCAGTCTTGTT
>OHCP01000603.1_pt1 | contig 11523 bp, 8 predicted proteins | sample 1566811 | NCBI WGS metagenome assembly OHCP01 (sample SAMEA3879591, study PRJEB24766) | human gut metagenome | biome: human-associated habitat; feature: feces | place: USA | collected 1985/1987
AAGGCCTCAACGATTGGGCGTTACGAGTATATGATACGGCACTATATTGTCCCTGAAATTGGAACGATCCTGCTGCGTGATCTGACGGCGGAAAAACTTTCTGTATTTTTTTCGCGGCTGCAAGATAGAGGTTTGTCATGCAAGAGCACAAGGGATGTTGGCGTGCTGCTGAAAACAATTTTCAAAGTTGTGAAAAAGAAATGCCATTGCGACTGCCCCGGCAGGGATGTGGAGCTGCCTGCATATCGAAGCAAAAAGGTCGAGGTATTTGCTGACCACGAAATAGCCGCGCTGGCGCAGAAGGTATTGGATGCACCGGACATCACGGGACTTTGTGTCCTTCTAATCCTGAACACCGGGCTGCGCCTTGGTGAGATCTGCGCTCTACGCAAAAGTGACATTGACTTCCGTTCAGGCTTTCTGCGAATTGAGCGCTCGGTTGCCCGTGTGCGGGATGCTTCCGGAACACATTTGGTGGTTCAATCCCCTAAAAGCAGCAGTTCTGTACGTCTTGTGGCAATTCCCAATGATATGCTGGAGTTGTTGAAAACAGCCGCGCAGAATATTCAAAAAGATAACTACCTGCTGACCAATACGAACACGCCAATGGAGCCGCGCACACTGCAATACCGGTATCGGAAGCTGTTGGAACGCTGCGGTACCCGCTATCGAAATTTTCATGCTATGCGGCATACCTACGCGACACGGTGCATGGAAAGCGGCGTGGACATCAAGAGCCTCAGCGAGCTGCTGGGCCACGCTGATATACGGACGACATTACAGACCTATGTGCATTCCTCTCTGGCACATAAAAAGCAGGCGGTGCAGAGTATATGCTTTCTCCCGATTGAAAGTACGTGGGGCAGTTTAACTCCGTCAAAAATTCCGTCAGAGATGCCGCAAAGCGATGCGCTGCAAAGACGCGCAGACGCAGGGGTCGTGAATTGTATATGATTTACGAAATACCCAGAGCGTGTGCTGACACTTTGCAGTATGCACAAACCGCAGCAGCATCATTCATTTGCATCAGACAAGTAAATATGATCCGGTGACACCGTGTGGCTGTGTTGGTCGTAAAGATCTTTTTATATGCAAAAGATCAGGCAGCAGCCTAAAAGGAATTTGGGTTAGAAACCCTCTGCGGACGGCACTGTGAGCGCAAGGAAATGGTCGAAGCGGCGAAAGCTGTTGGGTAATACCGCCATTGGGAGGAAGCTTCTGAGAAGGTAGATCATGTACGAAAGGCGAAAGCCTTGTGGCGCGAGGGCAGGAGAATTGCACGGTCAAGGATCTTTGGTACACAGTGGCGCTCTCTCGCTGTGACGAGGGCAGGAGTGTGCGCTGACGGATTTTGTCAGCGTTTTTTCTTGCCAAAATGTCGCTGGTCATCCCCTGAGAAGGGGCTTGTCCGGCGTTTTTTCGTAATAAGGAGGAGTGTTACTATGTCTCAACGCGGCGGACGTCCCATTGATTTTCAGGCGTGGGCGCAAAACCAAATAGTCAAAAGGGCTGTAGCAGCACTGGAAGCGCGTGACGAAGCATTTGCCGAGCGAAACGCAGATACGCCGCTGCCGCAGCTGGCGCGGTATCTGAGTCGGTGCGCCATCTCGCTGGGTCACAGCCCATCCCCCAGCGAAGTGGATGGCGGTACGTTTATTGAGCAGCGTTTTGGCAGCTGGGCAGCCGCGATGGCGGCGGCAAGGCTGCCGCAGCCTCGTTCCATGCGCAAGCTGCGCGACACCGCTCGCTATAAGGCGGAAAAGGTGAAGCAAGAACCGTTGTTCCGTGAGGAGCGAAGGCAGAAGCGGCAGCGCAAGATGGAGCAATCCGAGCAGCGAAAACGGGAACAAGCCGCCAAAAAGCGTGCGGAGCGGGCCGCTAAGGCAGAATGGGCGGCGAAGAAGAAGGCGGAGGCTGAAGCAAAGGCTCTCACCTTGGCAGAGACCTCCGCTGAAGCCGCACTTGATACAATATCCGCAGCAATTAACCCCAGTCAAGCCGAGACAGTCTGAACGGAGACTGTCAGCTTTCCATAGGGGGACGGGGTTTAAGCCGCCCCGTCCCCCATCCTCAAATCCGCAAAAGGCAAGTCGAGACGGCAAATGCCGTTGTCTTTTCCATAGCGGGAGGGGTTTGCCGGCCCCTCCCGCATCCTCAAAATCAACAGCCCTAATGGCTGAAGGAGAATTGACATGAAAAAGAATCTGAGATATATCATCGCGTTCCTGCTGGCACTTATGATGCTGTTGAGCCTGTGCGCCTGCGCCCAGACCGGCACTGCCGGCAATAGCGGCGAATTGGATCTGGATTATGTGGGAGAGGATACCGACCAACCCGAAGAGGAAAAGCCGTGGTATTCCTGGTTTACGGAGGCCTTCAGCTTCGGCAAGAAGGACACGACCCCCACCACGCCCAGCAAGCCTGACAGCGTGGCGGATTTCTATGCTCAGGGCTCCGGAGATGCGCCGCAGGGCAACAAGGGCAATAAGACAGACCAGACGCCTTCTACCACACCTGAGGAGGATACCGCCAATAAGCCGTCCAACTCCGGCGGCAAAAAGGACGACAATAAAAAAGACGACCAGAAGGGCGAGGACAGCAACACCCCCGCGCCTACCCCCGAGCAGAAGCCCGAAAGCAAGAAAAACACCGTCACCATTACCATTCGCTGCGATACGGCGGTGAATAACGGTATGCATCTGGAGAGCAAGTGGGCGGGCATCGTCCCGGCCTCCGGCGTGATCCTGCCGGTAACCACGGTGGAGGTGAAGGAAGGCGACACGGTTTTCGACGTCCTCGCCTTTGTGTGCGAAAAGTACAAGATCCACATGTCCTATCGGGGCGGCACCTCCAGTGGCTGCTATGTGGATGGCATCAATAACCTCTATGAGTTCGACGGCGGCCGTTGGAGCGGCTGGATGTACTGCGTCAACGACTGGTATCCCAACTACGGCTGCGGCGTGTACTACGTCAAGCCCGGCGAGGTCATTGAGTGGAATTACACCTGCGACCTTGGCCTTGATCTGGATGGCGGTTGGTGGGAAGGTGCTCAGGATTGGAAGGATAACCATGACTGATACCCGGATGCGTTTCTTCGGGAACCTGCATCCGGCGGTCAGTATGGCGTACTTCGTACTGGTTCTGGGCCTAACACTGGCCTGTATGCACCCGGTCACGGTAGTGCTGTCGTTTCTGGGCGCCAGCTGGTTTTCCATCCGGCTGCGAGGCTGGAGGGCCTACGGCCACACCATGCGGTTTGTGGGGCCTATGTTTCTGCTGATCGCCCTTGCCAATCCGCTATTCAACCATCGGGGCGTGACCATGCTTTTTACCATCAATCACCTGTGGTACACGCTGGAAGCCGTGTGCTACGGTCTGGTGTCCGGCTGCTCCCTGTGCGCCGTCATTATGTGGTTTACCTGCTATCAGGAGGTCATGACCTCGGATAAGTTCCTGTACCTGTTCGGCAAGCCCTTTCCCGGTACGTCGCTGCTGATCACCATGACGCTGCGGTTCATCCCACAGCTTCAGCAGAACCGCCGCGAGATCCGGCAGTCGCAGGCCATGTTGCAGGAGGAGGGCACGCGGCTGCTGCAAAGGCTGGGCAGTGCCCTGCGGAACCTGTCGGTGCTGCTGACCATGAGCATGGAGGCGGCGGTGGAAACGGCGGACAGCATGAAAGCCCGGGGCTATGGAGCCAAGCGGCGTACCACCTTCCACCTGTTCCATTTCGATGGCCGGGACGCCCGGACGCTGGGTCTTATTCTGGCGGTGGCAGGCATCTGCATCACTGCCCGCGCCTTCGGTCACGGGTATATGGAGTTCTATCCCGCCATGACGCCGGTGCTGCTGGGCAGTGCCAGCTATACCATGTTTGTCTTTTACGCCGTGCTGATGTTCCTGCCCGGTATCCTTGAAACAAAGGAGGCCATTAGATGGCACTCTTACGGTTTGAACACCTGAGCTTCTCCTATCCGCTGGCTGACATGCGGGCACTGGACGACGTCTCGTTGGAGATACATAAGGGGGAGTATGTGGTGCTGTGCGGCCCCTCCGGCTGCGGCAAGACCACACTGCTGCGCCATGCCAAGCCCGGCCTGCTGCCTGTGGGGGCAAGAGCCGGCGAGACCTTTTATAAGGACGCGCCCCTTTCCCAACTGCCGGAGCTGACTGCCGCAGCGGAGATCGGCTTCGTACAGCAGAACCCGGATAACCAGATCGTCACCGATTTCGTATGGCACGAGCTGGCCTTCGGTCTTGAGAACATGGCACTGAGCGTGCCGGTGATCCGCCGCCGCGTAGCGGAGATGGCCGCCTTTTTCGGCATGGAAACGTGGTTCCGCAGCAAGACCACGGAGCTGTCCGGCGGCCAGAAGCAGCTGATGAATCTGGCTTCGGCGCTGGCCATGGAGCCGAGGCTGCTGATACTGGACGAGCCCACCTCCATGCTGGATCCGCTGGCGGCCCGCAATCTGCTTGCCACCGTCCAGCGGATCAACCGCGAGCTGGGCGTTGCCATCCTTTTGACGGAGCATCGGCTGGACGAGGTATTTCCCGCCGCCGACCGTGTGGTGACTATGGATCGGGGCCGTATCCTGTCAGACGGCGCGCCGGCTGAGATCGCGCGGCAGCTGTCCGGCAGCGCGGAAAAGAGCCGTATCTATTTCGGACTTCCCGCCGCCGTCCGTATCTTCAGTGAGCTGGAGCAGGTGGACGAGCTGCCCCTGACGGTACGGGATGGCCGCCGCCGCTTGGAGCGGCTGCTGCCCATCACGGTGGAGGATTCCGCGCCTGAAACCGCGAAACCTGAGAAAGAAGCAAAGCACCCCGCCGTTTTAGAGGGCAAGGAGCTTTGGTTCCGATATACCGAAAAGGGCAAGGACATCCTGCGGGGCACAGATGTAACGCTTCATCAGGGTGAGCTGCTGTGCCTGCTGGGCGGCAACGGCGCAGGCAAAACCACGCTGATGCAGGCACTGGCCGGCTTCCGAAAGCCCTATCGTGGCAAGGTGAAGCTGGCAAAGGGTCAGCGGCTGTGTATGCTGCCCCAGAACGCCCGGTCGCTGTTTGTGGCCGACACGGTGGAGAAGGAGCTGCTGGACAGCGCCGATCAGGACAAAGCCAAGGCCGTGCAGATGGCGGAAAAGCTGGAGCTGACGCCCTTGCTGGCGCGGCATCCCTACGACCTGTCCGGCGGCGAGATCCAGCGTCTGGCGGTGGGCAAGCTGCTGCTGCGGGAGGCCACGGTGCTGCTGCTGGACGAGCCCACCAAGGGGCTGGACGCCTATGCCAAGGCGGAGCTGGCGCAGCTGCTGCTGACGCTGTGCCGGGAGGGCGCGTCTATTCTGGTGGTGACCCACGATGTGGAATTCGCCGCCCGGTACGCCACAGGCTGCGCCTTGATGTTTGACGGGCTGCTGCTCTCCGAGGGCGAGCCCCACGACTTCTTTGCCGGAAACCGGTTCTATACCACCGACGCCAACCGTATCGCGGCGGAGCACTTCCCCATGGACATTACCTGTGAGGAGGTGATCGCGTCGTGTCGAAGCTCTTTGTCAGCAAACGTACCAGAGCCGCCGCGTGGGTGATCCTTCTGGTGCTGCCCGCCCTGATGGTGGCCTTCGGCTATTACCACAGCCACCGCCCCGCGGTCAATCCGGTGGGTTCCCGCACTTTCTGGGACTACATCATATTGAACTCGGATATTCTGCTGGGCCTGCTGTTCCTGCTGGCGTCCGCCATCCCCTTCATACTGGTATTCGATAAGAAGAAGCCCCAGGCCCGTGAGCTGGTGCCTATCGCGGTGATGGCGGCCATTGCCGTGGTAGGCCGCACCGTGTTTGAGATCATCCCGCTGCCCAACTTCAAGCCCTGCTCCGCCATCATTATCATCACGGCGGTGGCCTTCGGGCCGGAGGCGGGCTTTCTTACCGGCGCGCTGACCGCCTTTGTCAGCAACTTCATTTTCGGACAAGGGCCGTGGACGCCATGGCAGATGTTCACATGGGGGCTGGTGGGCTTTCTGGCGGGTATCCTGCAAAATGCAGGTGTGTTTGCGGAAAAGAACCGCCCTCACTTCACGGCGAAGCTGTGGGACAGGCTGTGTCCGGCGAATACGAACCGGGGCGATTTGCTGCATTTTGTGCGGCAGCTCACCGACCATGCGCCCCTGCGGCTGTGCCTTTATGGTTTCCTGTCCGGCTTTTTGTACGGCTGGATCATGAACCTGTATTTCATCATCGGGTATGTAAGCCCCCTTACCTGGCAGACGATAGGCGCGGCCTATCTATCCAGCTTTTTCTTCGACTTCTGCCATGGGCTGTGTACGTTCCTGGTGCTGTGGGCACTGGGCGACCCGTGGGTGCGGAAGCTGGAACGCATCAAGATCAAGTTTGGCCTGACAGCGGAAGAGCGGAATTACATATTGCCGCCCTCCACATTTCAAATAAGCGAGAGAGAATTATGAGCGAACGAAAAACCATCATACAAACGGTGGGACTGAAAAAATACTATACCGTGGGCGGCAACACTGTCCGTGCTTTGGATGGCGTGGATATGTCCGTGCTGCAAGGCGAATTTGTCTGTGTCGCAGGCCGCAGCGGCTCCGGTAAGTCCACCATGCTGAATATGCTGGCAGGTCTTGAGCCGCCCACGGAGGGTGAGATCATTGTCCGAGGCAAGCATCATTTGGAGGCTATGGACGAGGAGCAGCGGACAAGGTTCCGCCGCCGCTATATTGGCTTTGTGTTCCAAAGCTACAACAACCTGCCCCAATACACGGCATTGGAGAATGTGGCGCTGCCGCTGGCCATCCGAGGCGTACCGGAGGATGAACGGAACTGGCTGGCGTGGCAGGCCCTGAGCCGCGTGGGACTGCGCGGACACGTGGATCACCGGCCTGCGGAGCTGTCAGGCGGTCAGCAGCAGCGCGTCAGTATCGCCCGTGCCATTATTACGGAGCCCTCCATCGTGCTGGCGGACGAGCCTACCGGAAACCTGGACAGCCGTACCGGCCAGGAGGTCATGGAACTGCTGTGCGAGATCTTCCGGGAGAGGAACACCACCTTCATCCTCAGCTCCCATGACCCGCAGATGCAGTGTTACACGGATCGTACCGTCTATTTCAGCGACGGAAAGATAGAGATAGAAAATCACCACACCGGAGAGGAGAACGCACAGTGAAAAGAGAAACGGTAAAACGGGTACTGGCCCTGTTGATCTGCGTATTGATGACAGTATCCCTGCTGCCCGCCGTCGCTATGGCGGAAGAAGTCACAGAGGATGTGATAGATGACAGCACCATTGAGGCTTACACGTCTTACGAAAACGGAGAGGATGCCGGCGTCAGCGGGGTCTCGGTTACAGACGAAAAGCCCAACACGGATATCAAGGTCATCCCCAGCGACGCCAACGCCCTGATCCTGATGGATACCGGCGCACAGTCCCCAAAAGGCGTTCCCGGTCAGGTGGTGAAGATCGTGCTGCCGCTGGCGGTCAACAAGGAATATCTGCCCAGCGAGAAATACATGCTGCGCAACATCAACATCTATCCCGATGTGCCTACCGACGCCAGCGTGTCCAACTGGCCCTTTGAGCTGATCTACGCCAGCGATGTGCAGCACTTAAAGGATATGTCCTACAACTCCACGGCGGAGGCGTGGTTCGAGTTCAAGATCAGCGAGTTCGCCAGCAAGGGACGCTATGCCGTGCCCTTTAAGATCAACGCCACCGTGTGGCGGGAGGATGCCGTGAACGGCACCACTATCACCGAGGACGTGACCTTCAAGGTCAGTGCCTATGTGACCGTTACCGACAACGGCAATATGTCCGGCGTTACCACCTCCTTCGGCAGCCTTCAGGTGGCGGGTACCAACGCGGGCGGCTCCTATACCGTGCCTACCGGCACACCCAATCAGACTATCTCCATGCGGATCCCCGTGATCAATGTGGGCGGTACCCTGACCAGCGTGACGGTCTATCCCGTGGTGTCCGCCGCGCTGGACGAGTTCCCCTTCGTGATCGACTCCACCAATTTGGGCAAGTATTTCGACTACTGGGCCAGCGGCGAGGTGAAGTATCTGGACTACACCTTCACGGTGTCGCCCTTTGCCACCTCCGGCAACAAGTCCATTAAATTCAAGGCAAATTATTTCGAGAACAGCGCCCCTGCGGAGGGCTCCTTCTCCACGCAGTTTACTGTGATCGACGGCTATGACGCCTCCGCCATGTCGGTGATGGTGCAGAGCTATAAGCTGTATGTGGACGATACCGAGGTATCCGGCCTGATGGCAGGCGAGGAGACGGAGCTGCGCCTGACCCTGATCAATAATTCCAAGTATGACACGGCCAAGAAGATCATCTCCAGCCTGGTATTCACCAATTCCCCCGGTCTGACGCTGTGCGTGGGCGGCACGGATACCGCCTATGCCGATTCCATCAAGCCGGGCGGCACGACGATCCTGAAATACAAGATCATGGCCAAGCAGGACGCGGAGGTTGGCCCCGCCATGCTGGGCATCAATCTGACCTATGAGACCACCGAGGCGGTGGCCGGTAAGGCGGCGCAGAACATCATGCTGCCGGTCAGTCAGAAGATGGATGTTCTGGCCGGTACGCCGGAGGTGTACGGCACACTCAGCAAGGATAAGGAAGCTACCATCTCCGTGCCGCTGACCAACATGGGCCGCGCCAAGGCTATGAATATCCGGGTGCTGGCCACGGACGGCATGACCGCCTCCACCCCCTGTTATGTGGGTGACCTGCTGGCAGGCGGCTCCACCAGTGCCGATGTAACGGTGGGCTTCTCCAAGGTCGGCGCGTTTGTGGGCAAGATGATCCTCCAGTATGAGGACGCCAACGGCGAGACGTATTCTCAGGACATCTCCGTGCCCCTGAGCGTGGCGGAAAGCTCTGCGGATACAGATGCCAACAGCGTCAACGCAAATAAAGACGGCACAGGCAGCCGCTGGTGGCTGTGGCTGCTGATAGCGATCCTTGCGCTCATCCTGATCGGCATTGTCCTGTATGTCATCATCCGCTATAAACGCGGCGAAATCGGACCCGGTGCTGAAAACACCGCTGCCTTGGACGATTTTGACGACGACTTTGACGCAGACGGCGGCACCCCTGATATTGGAGAGAAGCCGCTGACCTACGACGGAAGCAATAAGGACGGGAATGTATGAAGCCAAAAGACCTGTTTCGCTACGGCTGCACCAACCTGTTCCGACGAAAGACCCGCACGGCGCTGACAGCCCTATCCATGGCGGTGGGCGTCATGTGCATCGTGGTGCTGATCTCCGTAGGTCTGGGCTATGAGCAGGCGTACCGCGAGAGCATCGAGGCACTGGGCAGCCTGACAAAGATCGATGTGACGCCTGCCACCGGCGATTACGGGCGCAAGGCACTGCTGAACGACAAGGCACTGGAGGCGTTCCGGGGCATTGACGGTGTGGAGGCGGTAACGCCGGTCTACCAGCAGTCCGCCTACATCGTCTCCGGCAACTATGTCAACATGGTGCGCGTCTACGGCATCGACATGACCACGGCGGAAAACTTCATGCTGACGCCGAAGCGGGGCGTTATGGCCGAGGACGGCACGCGCCTGCATCCGGAGGTGCTGTTTACCGACGATGTGGCCGCCGGACTTGCCAACAAGGCGAAGGACTGGGAGCTGGCGGTGGATGAGAACGGCAACGCCCTCATCGACCTGCTGGAAGTGCCTGTCCGCATGACCTTCGATTCCTCCAGCCTGACCGGCGAGCCGAAGGCTGACACCGACGGACGGGCACTGCCCTCCAGCAATCTCTATACCCTGCGGGTGACGGGCATCTGCTCCACCCTGAATAACAACTTCGCCACCGCCGCGTTCATGTCCTTCGACCGCTTGCAGGAAATGACGCAGGCCAACGCCAATTACATGGGCGCGACAACTCAAACCAAGACGGCGGAGGAAAAGGCCAACGGCCCTACCTACGACTTGGTTTGGGTCAAGGTCAAGAACGTCAACGACGTGCAGCGTATTGTCAAGCTGATCCGCGACACGGGGCTGAACACCTATTCGCTCAACGATATGCTGGAGACGGTGCGGACACAGTCCCGGCAGATTCAGGGGATGTTGGGCGCGCTGGGCGGCATCGCCGTCCTGATCTCCGCCATCTGCGTGGCAAACACCATGATGATGTCCATTACGGAACGGACGCGGGAGATCGGCGTGCTGAAGGTGCTGGGCACCGTTCGCAGCGACATCTTCAAGATGTTCCTGACGGAAGCGCTGATCGTAGGCGTGATAGGCGGCGCGGCGGGCTTGGTGCTGAGCTTTATCGCCAAGTGGCTCATACCGGTGATCTTCGCGTCCCGTGAGCTGCGGTGCGTGCTGCCCTGGTGGCTGGCGGTCTGCGGTGTGGTGTTCTCCGGCTGCGTGGCCATTGCCGCCGCATGGATCCCCGCACGAAAGGCAACGCTGATCAGCCCCAACGAGGCCATCCGCTCTGAGTGAGGTAACGATATGAAAAAGACAACACAAAACGTAAGACGCTCGCTGCGCCGTGTGCTGACGATGCTGCTGGCACTGGTGATGACCCTTTCTCTGACGGTGCAGGCGTTTGCCGGGACGTCGAGATGGCCCGCAACGGGCGTTGCCAGCAGCGACCGCTATATGGATAATACCGGCACATTCTATAACGGAGATACCTCGATAGCACCCAAGATATCCAACTTTGGCGGATTCATCAACGTGTATGGCGTACCAAAAGGTTCTGCGGAGGACGCCTATGTGATGGTGCCCACCTCCGTTAATTTCGGAGCCCTTCTGGATTCAACAAACAATACCACCGACTTGGAATTGAAGAAACATTACGATTTCTCAAAGCCTTTCCGCTACAACATCATTGCCGAAGATGGCCGAACATTTTTCACCTATGCCTTTGCCTCGGAAATAGCCAGCAAAGATACTTGGACAGCGGCGGATACGCAGGAACTGGTGGATATGGCGGAGTTGTTCGTCAATACTTACCATCAGCTCTACCTTACGATAGATAAAATCAACGCTTCGAGGACGGAAATCGGCACCTATCATCCGGCCAACGCGGATATGCTCAGCACGCTGGGCTATTGGCTGGGTGTGAGCACGGCCTACTTCGACCTGGATGCGGGCGAGACCAGCATGAACGGCAACCGTCTCTTTGACTCCTATGAAGCAAAGTGGCGTGCCGGCGGCGCGGAGGCCGTTCAGTTCATGCGGGAATACCTGCAAAGGTATATTACCAAAAAAGGCTATAGTCAGGTCAGCCCCACGGCTCTGCGAATCATCTATGAGCAGATCGTCCCTGAATATCTTTCCTACGTTGAACAGAATCGCATCAAAGAGCCGGTCATCGACCGTGTGACCATCGGCGGTTCGGTGGGCCGCATCAACACAGATACCCGTACAGTAACGGTAAAGCTGCCGGAGAATGTGGATCCTTCCAAGCTGACGGTGGAAGTCGAGGTCGGCCCCGGACTGACCGCCAGCTCTGTGGCGGG
>OHCP01000615.1_pt1 | contig 11273 bp, 9 predicted proteins | sample 1566811 | NCBI WGS metagenome assembly OHCP01 (sample SAMEA3879591, study PRJEB24766) | human gut metagenome | biome: human-associated habitat; feature: feces | place: USA | collected 1985/1987
CCGCCGAGTCCCTCGCCGTCCTCGTCCACCTTTTTACCGGAAACCGAGCCGTAGATCAGCTTGTTTTCCATCGGCTCTCCGTCATTTACGGCAATCACAACCGTTGCGGCTTCCTGTCCCGCATACTCAAATACAACGGGATATTTCTCGCCGCTGAGCTGGTAATGCTCGTCCGTCGCCAGTTCTTTCACATAAAAGCTTCCCAAAGGCAGATCGGTCTTAACGGTTGCCTTGCCGTTTTCATCAAGGGTAATGATTTCAAGCAGACCGTCTTTCGGAATGGAGGTGCCGCTTGCGGATACAAGCTCCTCATCGGCAAACAAGCCAAAGCTGGTATTTTTGATTTCTCCGTTATTGCCGATACCAAACAACTCGTTTATCTCCAGCGCTTTTTCAAGGCTTACTTCAACCTTCTGTCTTTCATTGACAAAAGAAGTCGCCGTTTCAGTTACGGCTACATTCTGTCCGGCGTAAATGAGTTCTACGGTATGGACTTCACTGCTCAGCACCATTCCATAACCTGCCTTGACCTCTTTTACCTCATATTTTCCGAGGTAGAGTTCCTTGCTTTTTGCAAAGCCGGTTTCGTCGGTCGTAACCGTATCGACCAGCTCGCCCTTGCTGTATCGGAGAGTTCCGTCTGGCGTTACCACATCTTCGGCGGCACGGATTTCATAAACGGTATCAGGCAGTCCCTGTGTTTCATAAACCGGCTGATAGATAACGGGAAGTTCCTGCCCGTTTTCATCTGTCCCGCCGCTTACCGAAACGCCGAAGAATACCTCGCCCGTCTTTTCAATGCTGATTGTGCCTTTCTGCGGCATATTGGTTTTTTCAACTTTAATCACTGTTACCCCGCTTTCCTCAGAAGAATTTTCTTCCGTGACATCAAAATAGACGGGTGTGGAATCAAGGACATATCCATAAGGGCTTTGTACCTCAACGATAGAAAAGCCCTGACCGTAAGGCAGTTTTTCCGGCGTTACGAGCGAGCCGTTAGCGTCGGTATAGAAAGTGTCAACGGTTGTCGGGGTAGGATAGGTAAACTCCATCGTGATGAGATTGCCGGACGAATCATAAATCTGGAATCCTGCACCCGCATAGGGAATGGTCTTGCCCGTTTCTGCGTCCACCTTGACTACTTGGATATAGCTTTCAAAATTGCTGTTGTTAATCAAATAGCGGTAAGTCTGGGCGTCTTTTGCGATGAACACATCAAAATCATCCATCAGCTCCCTGCCTTCCCAGCCGGATACCTGATGGACTGTGTAAATACCGTAAGGCATATCCTTTGTTTGTGCAAAGCCGTTCTCATCACAAATGAGCATATCACGCTCGGACTCCTTTGCATTGGCAAAGCTGCCTGCGGACTTGAGGTATATTTCAAAAACAGCGCCTTCTTCGGGCGTTTCGATCTGTGTGTCGCCATTGTCGGTATGTTTGATAATGGCAATATTGCCCTTGATGACCTGTTCGTTTACATCATTTGCGGTCTGATTATGCTCAATGGTATAAAGCTCCGGCTCTGCGCCGACCTTATGGACAGTCGGATCAAGCAAATACCCCTCACTTGGCTCCAGTTCCTTGATTGTCCAATCCGAGCCGCAGATATATTCTTTTGTGGTAAACTGACCGTTTTCATCGGTATAGTATTCGTCGATGAGCTGTTCGCCCTTGAAAATCCCGTATTTTGCTCCCGCAAGAGAGGCGTTTCCCTGCGCCGTTCCCGTCTCAGCGTCGCTTTTTGTGACGGTAACGGTAAACTTCTTCAGGATATTCGTGAAATTGCGGGTAGTGACCTCATTCCACTTGACGGGTGCGGTCTGATCTTCGGGAACGACATAGCGAATAGCGGTATCCACTTCCTCGATGGTGTACGGCGTAGTGCCGCTGATCAGCACATCTTCAAAGGTCGCCACACCGTTTTTATCCGTAACGGCATACTCGTCCACGGCAATGCCGGAGAGCGATGTGCCGTAAAGATGGAAGGTCACGCCCTCATTGAAGTTATCCTCCGAGGATTTGATAACCTCAATATCGCCACGCTTCAGCGTGTTGTTGAAGTTGACGGTCGCAACCTGCCCCGCAACTACGGTTACTCTGCGGGATTCCTGCGGCTCGTATCTGTCATATTCCTGCTCGGTTACGGTATATACTCCCGGCATTAGGTTATCGACCTGAATCTGACCGCCGTTTCCTGTCTTAACGGTTTTATCAATACCATTTCCCTGAATACGGAAGGAGATACCGTCCACCTTTCCGTCCTCGCTGGTTTTCACAATCTTCGCCGAGCCGTAAGATACCTTCAGCTTGAGGAAGCCCTTGAGCGGATCATTGACAGTCTGAGCATAGGTTACGGTATCCTGCACACCGCCGTTCGGTCCATAGATACCGTCCGTCCAAGTGATAACGCCCTTTCTCTGCGCCGTTTTCTCTGCGGTAATCGTCAGCCCGTCGCTCGGCGCTTTCTCGGTAGTGATCGTCAGCTTGTTTCCGCTTACGGAGAACTGAACGCCCGAATCATTGGACGAAAACTTATATCCTGAAAGGACATTGTTGCTGTCTGTCAGCGTAACGGTGTATTTAGAGCCATCCCATTCAAGCTCGATCTCCTGTGCGCTTCCCGGCGTTTTGGAAAGGAAGCTCGGCAGCTTGGAATGCTTCTGCACACTTGCCGCCATTGAATTGTAGTAGCTCATAATCTTGTCATAAAGCGGGTGGCTGCGGCTGATCTGATCCAAAACAGCGTCCCTGCCGCCTGTGCTGACCTTGTTAAAGTTTTCATCACGCTCGCCGATGACGGTTTCCCAAATGAGAAGCTGTGTAGCGACTGCGTGAGCCAGCTTATCGCCGCCCTCGTTCTGAGAACGCCACGATGTTGAGATTGTTCCCGTGTAGCCGTACTGGAAGATACGACCGATGAACAGCTTAATATCGTCAGGAGAAATGGTACTGTTATAGGACGAAGGATAGTTGTCCCAAAAATCCTCGCCCTTTTTGGTATAGCTGTCTCCGGTCTGCTGCGGGACGCCGATCTCAATACAGTAGCAGATATTTCCCGTATATGATCCCATCGCACGGACAGTTGTATAACGGGAAGTGCCTGTTTTCCAGCCGTTCATAAAAGTATGGCTGCCGTGTCCCCATTCGGCGTTATAATTCGAGTCCCCGTCACGGGGGAACGAGATAAGGTACACATCGTCCGTTTCCTCTGCGGCATAGGCAGTCGTACCAATCCCCACAAGGGAAGTCACGCACATCAGCGCCGCAAGAAACAGCGACATAATGCGTTTTGGTTTTTTAATTTTCATCTGAAATCCTCCTTGAAAATGAAAAACGCACCGTTTTTTTCGGTGCGTCCTCAAAATGGAATATTAAATTTAAGCATAGCCGATATAGATGTCGTAGATTCCGTCAGAGACTTCCTCCGCCCAAATCCATACGGCTTTGATTTCTTCGTCAGCCTTGTACCGATCCAAGCGGCTGTGAATATCTCTTTCAAGATATTTGCAGTGCGCTCCGGCACGGATCGGATTATCCCAACAGTAAACCGCCTCGCTGTCTAACAGAAGCCCCACGCTCTGAGCGTAGCCTTTCGCAAAGGAAATCCAGTAGTCAATGTCAAAGTCGATTTCGGCTTCGCTTGTCGATTCCTCTGTTTCAGTCGATATAGGCGCTTCACTTTCTTCGGGAATATCCGGCTGTGGTTTTGATACGGAATGCTCGGTCTTATCCGCTTTGTTGAGCTGTGTGGCGGATTGTGCCGCCTGCTCGGTTTCAGAAACAGTCTGAGGCTGTTCGGAGTTGACCGTATTCTTTTCCGCTTCTGCTTTTTCCTGTTTTTCAGGCTCTGATTCCTGTGCGGCTTCAGGCGTTGTTTCAACCTCCTTACTCTCATTTACCGCAGGCGCTTCTGATTCGGGTGAGCTTTGATTACTCTCCGAAAAAGAAAACGGCTGCGACTTATCTTCATTCGGCGGGGCATTGTTGCAGCCTGTAAGCACGATCAGTAAAAGAGCCGCTAAAAAAGCAATTATTTTCGTTTTCATTGCGCTTCACTCCTTTTCTGCCGCCATTGTAATGCGAAACAGCGTTTCAGGCAAAGGTGTGAAACGAAGGTTAATCTTACATCATAGGGCGTACCTCCTGTGCTTTGGAATGGTGCGTTTTCCTGAGATAGATTGAGTTAGGTGAGATAGCTGTAATCAGGAGAGATAGTTTTATTCTTTCGGATAGTGAGATAGTTTAGGGGTTGGAGTGTGAGGAAGGGGAAGTAAAAAACACACTCCGCCTTACCTGCTGTCACGCTCGGCACGATTACGCAAATACTTGTTGTAATGCTCCAGCGCCTTGCATACATACTCCTCCGTTTGGTTTATGGGGATATTTTTCGGGATAAGGCTTCGCACTCTATCCCCACGCAAAACAATCTTCTCACGCTGATTTGGCTTTTCCTCGCTCATAATCGCAGAAATTGCCTCTGTGGTCAGCTTGCCTTCCTCGAAAAACTTTCGCATACGGATTGCCTGATCGTGAGACGGGGTACAGTCGTTTAAGTCGATTTCGTCCACTAAATCCCTTTGGCAGTCCTCGTTCAGATAGGACAGCTCAACGGCAGGGCGCATTTTGATTCTGCCCTCGTCCACAAATTCAAGCAGCTCAGGCACAAGGTTTGTAAGGCGAATATATCTGTGTATTTGATTTCGACTATCGCCACATTCCTCGCTCATTAAATCAAGCGATTGCTTACCTCGTAAATCAATCCCCACTGGGGATGAATTTTCTTTTCTCGGTCTGCCTGCCTGTCTTTTCATAGCGTCAAGCCGCATTTTATATGCGTGGGCTTTCTCCGAGGGAAGTATCTGCGACCGCTGGAAGTTGCTTTCGACCATTAAAATCGTCGCTTCATCACGGTCAAGGTCTACCACCTCACATCTGAGCGTTTCAAATCCGGCAAGCTCGCAGGCTCTTTTTCGCCTGTGTCCTGAGATAAGCTCATATCTGCCGTCCTCCTTCTGTCTTACGGTAGCAGGAGTAATCACGCCACGCTCTTTGATACTTTCCACAAGCTGAAACATATCCTCATCTTCCCGCACCTTAAACGGGTGGTCAGGGAAATCGTCGATTTCCTCAAGCGGAATATCTCTGATTTTGGAAAGCTTTGCTTCATCTCGTTCCTCCTGTGAGGAAAACAGCTCATCGAGTGTGTTCGTCGGCAGCGAGAAGTCGCTCTTTCTGCCTGCCATCGGCTAACACCTCCTTTGTGAAATTGGCGTAAGCCTTAGATACCGAACTGTTTGGCTCGTATGCGTATATGCTTTTTCCTTTAGAGGATACCTCTGCGGCTTTTACGGCAGTCGGGATCATTGTTTTGTATATACGGATATGGCTGCCGAAATTGTCCCTGAGAGCTTCCACCGTGCTTTTTGCAAGATTTGTTCTCCCGTCCACAAGCGTCAGAAGAATCCCGTCGATTTTCAAATCGGCGTTTGTGTGTTTCCTCACTTTCGCAATCGTTCCCAATAGCTGCGTCATTCCCTTAGCGGGAAGATACTGTGCCTGAACTGGGATAATCACGCTGTCTGCCGCCGCCAGAGCATTTATCGTTATCATACCGAGAGAGGGCATACAGTCGATAAGCACATAATCGTAATTCTTTTTAACCTCATTGACATAGGTTTTCAGCACACGCTCACGGCTCATTGCATTGATTAGCCTTACCTCAAAGCCCGACAGCTCAATGTTTGACGGAAGTAGGTCAACGCCCTCGCTGTGGTGGATAATACCCTGTGAAACATCAAGTGTTTTATCGTCTATGATGTTCTGCATCACAGTAGAGAGCGTTATGGGAATATCGTCTGGTCTGTTATAACCCAGAGCCATCGTGAGATTTGCCTGTGCATCGGCATCAATCAGCAGGACTTTTTTACCCTGCTGCACCAGACTTACACCCAGATTGACCGCTGTGGTTGTTTTTCCGACACCACCCTTCTGGTTAGTCAGAGCAATTACTTTGCAATTTGACATAGATGCGTCCTCCTTTCACATAGATTTAGCCACTTTGTCAAGGTAGCTATGTAAACAGTACCAGAGAACGCAAAAAAGCCGCCTACTCTTAAAATCAATAAGAATAAGCGGCTTCGTAATTTGCCTTAGACATATTCAATTTTCATTCTCTTGGTCGGTGCATTTATGACCTTAAAAATAAGCTCGTCAATACAATCCGTATATCTGCCTTGCTGAATAAGTTGATTTTTTAACTCTACAAGGCTATGTATCAAAAGTTTTCTTTCGTGGCTATCCAAATACAGATGATTAAATTTCTCTCTCATAAGCACACCTCCACTTCTTTAGCTTCATTATATTGGAAAGCAGGGGAAAGGACAAATCTGCAAAAAGGTACAAAAATAAGCGTACCACTATTTCTAATGATACGCCTATCCTCATTAAATCACTTCAAAATGCTTCAACGCATCCTTTATCGCTTCCACTTTCTCCGCTGTCGGATGCTTCCTCGGCTGTTTCAATTCTTCTACCGCATTAGGAGCATCATACATCGGCAATCCCAAATTTCGCTTTACCTCTGCGATATATGCGGTATGTACCTTGAAGCCGTATTTCGCTTCTATGTACTCCTTAATCATTTTGTAGGTCACTTTTTCTTTGGGCTTGTACGCTTCGGCTCTTTTAGCAATACTATCTACCGGAATCTTGCCCTCGCCCTCTCCAAACTCCACATCAATGTGGATATAACTGTCGGCTTTTTTGTGGGACAAAAGAACAACCGTCTCCACATGCTCATTATTGTCCAAACTTAAGTTCATATCTTCCTCAATAATGGGAAGCCTAAAACGAATGGATTTTAACCACTGGCCGTTAGGCTGGCGATCTTCATGAATCTGAATTTCAGAGATGAGCGCTTCCATTACTCGACGCCGTTCCACATCATTCATGGCTGAATACAATTTATCAAAGCACATCAATACCTTATAGATGTTATCACCGGTCAATTTCTCAGCTTCAATCGCCTGCCTTTTGGCTCTTGCCTCAATCATTTGCGATTCTTCATCTTCTATCTTATCATACATCCGATAAAGACGATCATCAAGATCTGCTTTCCGTTTGAAATAGTGACGGTCATCAGGGTCAAGGGAATCTATTTCTTCCATCAGTTTCGATTTTATAGAATAGAACTGACGTAGCTGCTTTTCATGGTTTGCAATCTCCTGATCCAACATGGAAGTGTCTACTTTCATGTTGATTTTTTCCTGCATCATAGATGCAAATTTAGGCTTGCTAACCAATGCTACAATAACCTCTGTCACCGCATCGTCTAACAGTTCCTCACGAATCTGCTTTCTGTACTCGCATTTGTGCCCCCGTGTCATGGTACGATGCTTGCAGCCATAATAATAAAAATCCTTGTACTTTGTACCATCTTTTTTATGCTTGATACATTTATTTCCGTACATTCCTGCGCCACAAATCGGACACTTCACAATGCCTGAAAGCAGGTGGGTTCTGGTATCTTTGCCTTTGTTCACATGCTCATATTTTTTTGCTTGTGCAAGCAGCTTAACCTGTGCGGCCTGCCAGACTTCTTCAGAAATAATAGCTTCATGCAATCCATCTACCAGCAAATAATTATCTTGTTCAACAAGATGATAATCGTTTCTGGTTCCATGAACTTTTTCGGTTCTTCTGCGTCCATAAGCAATTTTCCCACAGTATACTGGATTTTTTAGAATCAAACGAATTAAATGGGCATCAAACAAAGGATTCTTTCCATTCTGCCGCTGGATTTTTCGTATTCCATGATTCTCCAGATATTTTGCAATGCCATTGGAGCCAATGTCCGTATTAACATACCGATCAAAAATCACCCGGATTGCGGCAGCTTCTTCTTCGTTGATCTGTAATTCGCCATCAACAAGCTGATAACCATAAGGGGCAAAACCACCATTCCATTTTCCCTCTCTGGCTTTCTGGATACGCCCCTCCATTGTTTGGACACGAATATTTTCACGCTCAATCTCAGCAACCGCAGAGAGAACCGAAATCATCAGTTTACCGGCATCCTTAGAAGAATCAATTCCGTCCTCAACGCAGATAAGGTTTACCCCAAAATCCTGCATAACCTGTAAAGTTGAAAGCACATCCGCCGCATTTCTTCCAAAACGAGAAAGTTTAAAAACAAGAACAAAGGAAACGCCGTCTTTTCCCGACTTAATATCATCCATCATTTGATTGAACTGTATCCGTCCCTCGATGGATTTTCCAGATTTTCCGGCATCTTCATATTCTCTAACAATCTCATAATCGTTATAATCAGCAAAGGCTTTTATCCTGGACTTCTGGGCATCCAGAGAATATCCGTCAATCTGCATTGTCGTTGACACTCTTTTATAGGTATACACTTTCACTCTTTCTCTGTTCATATTCAACCTCGCTCATAGTGCCACAACAATGCACTACTTAATTGTTATTCGTTTTTGCCTTAACACTTAAGCCGAATTTATTTGATGCTGCTCTACAGAGCTGCACACTTCTTCGTCAAGTGTTTGGACTTAATTATCACGATACAATTATATCATGCGTCCTTTTGGTTTTCAACGCTTTCTTGCTTTAAAGTGCTAAATTCTTTTGACTTTTTTATCTTCGGCGGTTCTGGCAAATTATCAATATCCAATTCGTCTGCATACTTCTCAATCAAGTTAGCAAGTAAATCTGCAAAACCGCTCCATTCATCTCCCATAGGCTACCTCCATAGATAGAAAAAGCCAGCCTCCTACCACATCATCACACCTTTCTATATCAAAAAGAAGTGCTGCACCGGAATAGTCCAGTGCAGCACCGCTTTAATCTTATTTTTGATACCGTATTATCTGGACAGCAGGACTGCCCATCAGCACACCCCCGGTACTGGGAATATCCAAGCCGGTTCAGGGTTTCCAGCCAGATGGCTGCTGAACCGCCGCATACCGCCGATAGGTGGTTGACACCATATTCGCAGTAAGTTTCGGTGAGTGGCACGGTTTCTTATGCTGCGTGTTATGGCACTTTCCAGCCCACCACAGGCCGGTTATCAACCACCAAATAACCGCTCGGCCCCTTTGATGTCATCGTGTTGACGGATGCTCTGACCATCCGCAGGGGGTCTTGGCGTTTGTGCTATGTGATGCTCGGCGCAGCACTCAAAAACTTGAATACTGGATATGAACGGTTGCCCGCTGTTTGTCAAGGTTCCATGAGTGAAAAGGGAAGATTTCCCCTTTCACTATAAAGGACTGGGAACGGGCAAAAGTTGTTATCACGCAGCCAGCTTTTTCTGAATTTTCTTCAGCGCCACCTTTGCGGAACGCATCACGGTTGACTTATTGCTTCCCTCCATTTTTGCGATCTCCATGTATGTATACCCGTAGGCAAAATGGAGCAAGAAGCGCCGCCGCTGTTTCGGAGTAAACTCATTGAGAGCTTCCTGGATTTCATGCAAAGTCCTTATGCGCTCATAGGTCTGCTCCAGCGTTTCCGTAGATACTTCAAAGATCAAGCAGGTATCCCAGGAACGGGCGTCACGATGTCTAAAATCCGCCTTGCGCTGACGTTCAACTTCACGCTCGTAATCAACAAATACCTGATAGATTTCACGGGATACCTCAACCGTAACCGGGATTCCATTTTCATTCAAAATCGTAACTCTGCACATTGGATACTCCTTATGCGGCTTCATCCAGCCGCACCAGAATGCCGTCAAGAAAAGGAGCATCCTCACAGGTGTCATTCTGCATCATGCAGGCACAGCAGCACGGGCAGGGCGCAGGCTCGTCCTCTGCCAAAATGACAACTGCTTCACCGGGTTGTAATTTAATGACTCGTACCAATTTTTCCATCTTATAACCTCCAAAATTATATTGAGGGCTTGTCCCTCTACTTATCGGAGATGCCAGAGGGGAAAAATTAAGGAGTAGAAGAAATTTTTTGAAAAACTCTATTACTGGATAGACAAAAGTAACGACAGCATCTCAACTTGTGGGATGCTGCCGTTGCTTTTACCTATCCATCAGATAAACACGGAGCCGTTTATAAACTCTGTGCATCAAATCTGTTACCGCCGCCGGACTACAACCAAACATCGTTGCAATCTCTTTACATTGATATCCTTTCCAAAAATAAAGCTCAATGACTTGCCGCTGCCGGTCGGTTAAATGCCGTAAACCCTCCGCCAATCGCTCATTCTGTATGGTATCTATGAAGTCCCGGATTTCACACTGGACTGTAAAATCTTCTTGTATGTAGAAGCAGCGCTCCTGGAATGTCAATTCCTCGCTCATACTCTCAAGAGAATTACAGTGATACCGGTACTTGCGATCTGAATTGCTCAATAGACGATCTTCCTCTTTTAAGACCGCCACCCAATATTCTTCGGTCAATGCCGTATGCTCCTTTCATCAGTTTTTGGGCAGAAACTGATAAAAGGCGGGCCACGGCATCTATACCCATCGGGGGATTCTCCTAAAAATCGACAAACAAAAACGCCAGGAAGCTGTTGAAACTTCCTGGCGCTCAAACACTCCGTTTGATATGGGGATTCATAATGCTGTTTTAATATATACTCTAGTGCGGTTTTTAGAGCGGAAAGCTGTACTTTGAAAATACCAATTTTTTTGGTATTATCCTCGGTCTATTCTTATGTTCTGGATAAAGAAAAATGCCCATGACTTTCTCCGACAGCAAGTCACAGGCAGTAACTCAATTAAACCCTGCTGTGAGAAGCCGTTTTTTTTATTGGCTATCAACAGGGCTTAATTCAATTCAAGTTAAATTATAAAAATCGGCATAGTAGCACGTTTTCTATACATACTTTAGAGTGATTCCTTTTCGCTTATCGGTACGATAGAATATATTTGAGGTGAACCACTATGCCGGAAGATAAGCTTAAGTTTTTGGGTGACCGCATTCGCTCGGCACGAAAAGACTGCGGATTGACCCAACAGGCGCTGGCTGATCAGGCTGATTTGGCGGTTAAGACCATTCAAGACGTAGAACGAGGGAGAAAGAATACAACTTATGAAACCCTTTGCCAGCTAATTGAGCGGCTGGGGATTTCTCCTAATTCACTGTTCCCATCGCAGATGTCCCCGGAAGATGAAGCAATCCAACGCTTTATAGGTAAATTTAGGGCTTGCGATCCTGCAAACCAGGAGATCCTCCTCAGTACATTGGATTTTCTGGCTGAAAAACTGTTGGCTCGTCAACATACATCTGAATCAGAC
>OHCP01000623.1_pt1 | contig 11166 bp, 12 predicted proteins | sample 1566811 | NCBI WGS metagenome assembly OHCP01 (sample SAMEA3879591, study PRJEB24766) | human gut metagenome | biome: human-associated habitat; feature: feces | place: USA | collected 1985/1987
CAAGGTCATGGGCGACCATGCCTCCAGAGGTCCCACCCCCGCCGGGGCTTCTCTGCCACATGGTCTTTACTGATGGTCATTTATTTCCATGCTATGTAACTCCCCGTGCACATTAAAACGTTTTCCACGCACGTCGTGGCCAAAATTGAACGCGACGTAAGCAGAAAACGTTTTAGCACGCACGAGAGACACGGAGGACATGGGAGCCACTGTCTTGGGGCAGCCCTGGTCTCGCCGGCAGTCTCGGGATAACACCATGGAGACACTTACTGCATCACGCCGGCGGACACCCCGGAGAGATTATTCACCATCAATATGGCACACATTGCCCCGCAAACAATCAGGGACGCGTTTTTGTACTGTTTCATATCGTTCATTTTATAAATTTTCCAGGGCGCTATACCCCAGATAATTTCGTCATCTCGTCAAAAATCTCTACCACCTCTTTCTTGTCCAATCCGGACTTTTCAGCCACGGCAAACAAATCCTCCTTCTTCGGTTCGATTTTATCATTGATCGAGGTTGTACGAAACCCGTTGATGCCATCACTTGGCAGAAGGTCGTACGCAGGTGCGAAATGCCATTCGCCATCACGATGGATAAACGAAAAATTCTTGGCGTGGTCATCTTTATTGGCTATCAAATAATTGAATACCATCAAACGATACACTTTTTTCATCTCGGACACATTATGCGTCAAAGCAGCACATACCTGAAAAATATGGGAATAGTCAATGCTGGGCAGACGATAATCTGCTCCAATAAGGCCGGCGACACTGACCACATGTAACTTTCCGTTCGATGTCCGGTCAAAACGCTCCACACCGAAATACTTATCCTCAAACAGCCGTGTTTCAGGCATCTCAATTCCGCATTTCTTTGCAAGAAGCGAATAACGGTATTCTTCTTTACCAATATTCGGGGAATCCGCCTTCGCTCTGAACTTCACCAGCCATTCTTTCCCTTCATGACGGGCAAATATTTTCGGACGCGCGCCGCCGGGAGAGCCGCCACGATATTGGAACTCCTCAATCCCATCTCCCCTATACTCCTCACTATCAAGTATTTGTTCGGCTTCCAACGCCATTTTTTCAAAGTCTACATACTCCCGGTCCGATATGACACTTCTGTCAGGACGGAACTCCAGTGCACCTCGTCCGGTAGAACCTACAATCGCAAGACGATCCAACAAAGTCAATGTCCGTGGATTGACCCCTTTTTTCTGTAAATATCTGTCCAGCACAAGCAACCCCCACCCATCCGGCAGGCAATCGTCAAAGACCCCGAAGCCGCCTTCAAACGGACGTGGTTTGGCAATGAACACCCCTTGGCGCAATGGCAACTCAAATGGAGAGATCGAAAAACCAGAATTGAGCCATTCATTTGAATACTCAAATGCGCACAACCCGTCTTTCGACAGCGCCATCCGTCCCACCGGACGGTTATCATAAATGACTTCAATCTGCCGTATGCTATTCATTTTTCTTACCCCTTTTTCGTGAAACATATTGCTCATTCAAAACATCATCAAGCGTCTGATACTGTTTCTGAGTAAAGAGCGCATCAAAATCAGAAAGCGCATTCAAGGCAAACCCGATTTGGAGCAAACCTCTCAATGATATTTCACCAGTCTGCTCAAATCTGCGATAGGTGGCAAACTTGATACCGGCTCTGGCTGACAATCCTTCCTGAGTCAAGTCCAGCTCCAATCTTCTGGCCTTCACTCTTGCCGCTATCTGTAACGCAACATCTTTAGGTACAGACAGATTAAATGCTAACATATTATTCATAATTCCGTAATTTTCGCCAAAACAAACAATATATTATTTGTTACAAATATAGCAAAAATTTCAGAAAAGCCCACTTTGCCGAGTATAAATTGCCACAAAATCTATGCTCCAAGTGTTTTAGAGGGCGCTATACAGTTTTGTCCGCGATTGCCGACAATGTGAACTCGCAGCGTTTCCCGTCATAGAACGTATCCAGGACTTGCGCGAAGATGTCGTCAGGCGAAATTGCGTCGAACAGGGTCATGCTGGAACGCACTTTCATTGCATCGAGCCCGCCGAAAATTTCCTCGGCCGACTTGTCATTGTGCATCAGCAGCGCATTCGTAATCTCGCGCAGCCGACGCCCCAGCACTTCATTCTGAAGATACGCCTCCGCTTCTTCCCGACCGCGGATGCCATAAAGTGTCGAGTAGCAGCTACGGCCCAGCCCGACAAGCTGCGGAAAGATATACCAGATCCAATGACTCTGCTTCCGCCCGCGTTGAATCTCCGCCAATGCAATCTTATAGTCAGTCTTCTGCGCATCTATGAAGCGCTCAATTCCCTGCTGGCGATAATATAATTCGTCAGATTTCCGGGCAAATAATTCTTTTATCATTTGCTTCTCAGGTATTCGTCAGGATTGAGATAAAATATTTTCTGCCAATTGAATTTGTCTGGCTGCCGACCGTTTCCATAAACCTTGTCGTATAGCCGGAAATGCGGCACGGGAGTCAGAATCGTGTAATGCATGTGTGCCGGAGTCTTGGCGTCGTTTCCGGTTTTTCCGAGCAGGCCGATTACCGTATCATGGCCCACTATCTGCCCCCACTTCACAAAGCTCTCCTTCAAATGCATATACTCGTGCAGTTTCCATCTGAATTGTTTGATTTTATCGAATCAAGTTTATTTGTTTGATTCAAAGTGGGTTATCCGGTCATTTATCAAATGATAGACTTCACTCCCTTAATAACAGTTTTGCCAATCTTCTTTTCAATCCCCTGTTTCGTAGTGGGGATTCCTGTCGCTGTTGCAATTTTCCGCTTAAGCACATCAATGCCAAGCGCCCTTCTTGGCGAAAAAGATGTCCCTGGCAATCCAAATATCTTCATCTGTATTATGCGTTTATAAAGTTTAGTTTTTCTCCATCTAAAGTTACCAAAATTTTTCTTTCCTTGTCCTTCCGCAGCCAGTAAGCCATTGTCATTATGCTGTCATCAGTATACAGAAACTGTTTGAAGTTGTAGTCTTCACTTCATGTAGAATGCGCTATGTTATATGTCACTGAAGTTATTTTGACAGCGTGACATTGATCGTAGAATTAAGCCCTACAGTTATTTCTTGTGTTTTGAACCGTTTGAAATAAAACGTCAGAACATCACCAGGTTTAGCAGTAATTCTATAGCTTCCTTCCATATCAGCAATTGTTCCCGTTGCCGTTCCTTTTACAATAATAACTGTGCCTGCCATTGCTTCGCCCTTCGTATTTAATACTTTACCCATAATCTGTTTCGAAACAGACGAATTATCTAACACCTTTTTCATAGAGCAACTAGAATTATTAACAGGCGGCTGTTCCCCTACCATTTGAACAGATGATTTATTTTTCTTTTGAATTTTAATATATCTTAACCATTGTTTTTGCGTCAATGAAGTTCTCTCACTAATCCATATAGGATAATTAAGAGTATTTTGAACATATTCCTTAGCGCTATCGTATTGTCCAATAGCGCAAAGAGCCTTAACCAAGCAACCTCTAATCACTTTTATGTTTGGATGCCAACCATATGAATTTATAAACTGTTTTATCTCATTTACTGAACAATTGGAACTCATACAATATTTGTAATAGCTTTCAAGATACATTTCTTTATCAGATTGCGTCATATAATTCGCTCCCAACTCAAATTGTTTCTTGGCGTTCTCAAAGTATATTGCAGCAAAGGATTGAGAAAATGATTGCATCCCTTTATTATATTGTTCCCTCGCTTCACAAAGAGCTTTTTTTCCGTTAGCTTCTTCTTTATATGAAGAGTAATAAGGAGCATACCTCAGATAATTATCATACCCCTCCTTTGAATTAATCTTTTTTGCGCGCTGCCATCTTTCATAATCAGTTTCATTGGTTTTTACTGATGATACCGTAGTCTTGACTATCAAATCATTGTATATATATTTCGCAAGGTCACTTCCGCGACTATCGTTTCGCGTGCTCTTTACAACTGCCGAAATAAGAATCTCTACGTATTCATTGTATTGAGACTTTCGTGAAGCGATTATAGACTTATCATAAAAGACTAACCCGTCTGCAAGGTAACCGCTAACGACAATACAATTTTCTTTTAATTTCTTATATGTAATAGTAGCTCCAAGATATGAGTTTATAACATTGTTGAGTATCTGATTATCCGTCTGAGAAGAATTATACACGCGTGCGGTTATAGTTGCATGCAAGTTATAATCATTTGACCAAAAATCGATTCTTTCGTCATTAGAATTTGCACTCTTTTTCATATACGACGGAAGCTTAAATGTATAACCATACGCAGAATTCGTATATGTTAGTATTTTATTAGTTTCAAGATGTTCTGCGCGGAGCCTCTTGCACTTAGCAATTTGATCTCTCGCATTACGATCAGATGGGTTTTTGCTTAAGATGGCTTGATACTTCTCAATTGCTTTTGTAAATCGTTCTGCCGCTATCAGTTTTTTTGCTTCAGATTGTAAATGGACACATACACTACAGACAACTATCTTATATCCATACGTATTATTCCGATCATTCAACGCTTCCCAATATATCTTCGCATCTACATACTCACCATTATTCATGCATTCAACAGCATCTGAATACATGCTTTGCGCAAAGGATGTAAAAGAACATGCCAAAAAGGCTAATATGAGTATTATATTTTTCATTGCACTATAAATTCTCAATGCGATGTTTGAAACTATCGTACATTAATGACTTGCCATACAGTCGGCTTAACAGGGACTTTGCCTTATTTAATTCATTAACATCTAGCAGTTTACCTCTCTTCTTTTGCAATTCCAGACCCTTAAGTTTTACATCAAGTTCATTTTCAATCTGACTGATATTCTCAAATTCACCAGTAGGTTTTGGCCGAGTTCGAGCCGATTCCAGACGTTCTATCTGACTGGGAGTAATATCGAAGTCAATAGACGCCACGTTGTATACTAATGCTATGTAAGCCGCAATAGAAATAGCAATAGCAATAAAAACAATCAACCCAACAGCAATCCATGGAAATTTAAACTTTTTGAGTGTTTCAATATTATTTTCTGCAACAAACACATACTGTCCGTTAGGATATTGCTTCAAATATAATTTATAAGATTTAATTGTATTGTTATCTTGTGCTATTTTCCAGGCATTGTTTTCTTTTAATTGAACGCGAATATTTGAAATAATAATTTTAGCTTCAGCTACATGAATGCTATTAGGATAATTCTTTATAAAACCCTCCAACTTCGTAATAGTATTCGATGCTTTGGCTTTTTTCCAATCTTCCGCTTCCTTACATGCTTTAAGCAGCCCTGTCGCAGTATCTTTATACTTGCTATTGGGATACTTACTCAGAAACGACGAGAAGCTATGTACGGAACTTAATCTACAAGCATTTATCCACGCGTCTTCCTCCGCTTTTATCGCCGCCAGCCTTTTAGCTTCCTCCTCCGCTTCTATGCATTCCGCTATCATCTTCCTTGCTTCTTGGACATACTCACCGAGAGGATACTTGTTAAGGTATACTTGATATCCTGTTGATGTGTTATTTCTACTGGCCGTCCTCCAAGCGTTTAGTTCTTGTTGCCGCCTTTTCTCTTCTTCCTCCTTCGCCTTCTTTTCTTCGGCCTCTTTTTCGGCGTTCTTTAGATAATCTTCTATCTTGATCACGCATCTAGGATTGGCCTTGCTGACAGCCAATTCTAAAGGTTCTAACTTTGTGATATCCTGTTCCCTAAGGTAACTCGAAAGAACGTTGAGAAGAACGACTACGAGATCTCCCAAAGATGATAATTCGGAATAGATTCCTGAACTAGTGAAATTTCGGAAATCATCTTTCTTAAAAAGCATCGTATCCGAATCCTCCATATTATACTTATCGATAAGTCCTGGATTATATGCAATGGCGAGGATGCTGGTTAGAATGACAACTTCAGAAAAATAATCTAGTTTGGGATTGGAATTAACGCACTTCTCTCTTGCAGGGTGTTGGTATCCTTCTTTTCCGTTGGTCGAATTCTTTGAATTCATGTATGATAGAGCTGGGACATACATTGAATCATAATCAATCAGAAATATTTTGCCATACTGGTTGACAATAATATTTTCATACTGAAGGTCTCCGTGTGCTATCGACAGACGGTGCAAATCTTGTGTCATGACAAAGAAGTCCGTGGCTAATTTGAACAACTTGTGCCGATTATTCCTGTTGTAACAAATATAGTCTTTTATGTCGCGTCCGTTTATCCACTTCATTCTCGTTGTAGGATATACAGCTCCATTTACGACGATACCGTTATCTTCGTATTCAAAATCTATAAAGTACGGAAGGCTCACTTTCTTTAATTCCGTAGATAGTAATTTAATTCTAGCTTGATCGTTATCTAGCGTATGGTGCCAGCAGCGGAATGCCCACTTGGAGCCATCTACATCCACGGGAAAAACAATAGAGAAGCCTCCGACACACGCCTGAATGTCGCCATTCTTAAGCCTTGAGAAGGTCCCTCTTTTGATAAACGTATCCTTAACAAGAGCGGGAACGGATACACTATTGATTATGTCCTGTATGTCCAGTACCATTCTAATCTAACTCAGTTTATTCCACTTAGCTCTAGTATTTGTCGTGTCTGGATTGAAATCCTGGCGTTCTACTTTAGGTTGATTATTCCACTTTCCTCTAACTCCATCAGCGATTTTCTTAGTCGCAGGAATGATTGCATTCTCAAGAGGAAGTAGGTCATCCAAATTATCACTCTGAAGAGCCTTTTTGATGGCATTGGATAATGGTTGCAGTTCTGAGTGAGAGTCCAATCTGCTAAAAATCTCAGATGAACCCTTAGATTTTATGTCTTCTGCCGAAAAAAGCAGGGTCTCAGTATCTAGGATTTTCAATTCCTCCCACCATCTTGGAAAATACGATAAAGCCACGATACTGGTATATATAACCAATTCGGAAAAATAATCAACTTTTTCCGACGCCATCTGGTTGGCCCACCTCGCCGGATGTTGATAACCGGCGAGTCCCTTAATGTCATCCTTAAAGCCCTTTAAAGACGGCACATACATAGAGTCATAGTCCACCAGAATCAACTCGCCGTTATCCTTAACCAGAATATTACCATGTTGCAGGTCACCATGAGAGATACCAGCCTTATGCAAATCTTTGACCATCGTCATAAAAGACGCGGCAAGTTTCCTCAGGGTAGCAGGATCTAACAGATGCGATTGGATATACTCTTTCAATGGATTCGCATTTATCCAGTCCATCAGGACAATTGGTTGAACGCCGGAATTCGTTGCAATCCCGTCAGTTTCATACTCAAAATTGACAAAATATGGAAGGTTGATGTTCTTCAAAACTTCGGATATTCGCTTCGCTCTTTCCTGAGCATTCTCAACGCTTGCAATCCAACATCTGACGGCAACTTTTTCACCATCGGACATGTAATAAGGAAAAACAATACAGAAGCCGCCAACATAATTAATTGTTGTACCAACTGCATTCTTCTCGACGTGCCCGTTTTGTAATTTAGGACACTTTATTAGGCGGGAATCATTTATGGCGATTTCGTAATCTTCGCAAGATGGTAGTTTGGCCATTATTCTTATTTTTTATTCTGGTATATTATTCTTTCCAATTCGCACCAAAAGTCGGCAAAACACTTGTTTATTCTGTCTGCACGATCAGACTTCCATTTTTTTAGATGGAACGCTTCGCAGAAACGGTCATGGTGCTTTTTATATACCGAGAGAGCCATTTCTTGCAACTTTTGGAACTCGACTTTATCGATACCGTCAGAAGTGATTACATCACTTGGAAGGGATAACGTATCTTCCTCCTCACCCTTATTTATTTCCAACTCTTTCGGATTGATTCCGTGTGCTCTATGAACTGAGTCAATGGCTTTTTCGTGTTCGAGTCCTGCTCCTTTTTGTGAAGTATAGTCGTCTGTTGACTGTTTTTCTTCTTGGCCGCCTTCCGGTTTCGTTTCAACTTGCGACAGCGCTGTGGTTGTTGAATCTGTTTTTGCGGAAGAAGTAGATTCCTTGTCCATATCAGCATTCTCATGAAGATGTTGTACTTTTTCAGCTTTATCGCCTCCTTTACAAAACGGCTCCTCCGAAGGATGATTCTCTGTAGAATTATCCTTACCATCAGGTCTCTTTCCATGTATCGAAGGTCTACTGAGATTACCTATACGTTCTTTTGCTTCTATCACATAACGACCTTGTGGATACTTTTCAATATAATTATGATACCCATATAACGTATTACTAGAATTTGCCTCCCGCCAAGTATCATCTTCAACCTTTGTTTCTATAATTTCGTTCAAATGAGTTCTTGCCTCTTTCTCGTGAATACGGAGCTCGCTAACCCCTAAGTAGATTCTATAAGCCGATTCGTCATTCTCATCAATGACCTTTTCCCATAGTTTTTCATCCTGCTCTTTCTCGCGCTCGAATTGCTCCCTCTCAGCTTCAAGTTTCAATTTCTCCTCTTGTTGGGATTCTTTTAACGTCTTTTCATAAAGGATTTTCATTACATCTGATTCGTCAGGTTCAATGATGACTAACGTGCTGTCATCATTATGCATCTGATAATCTGTTCGTAACGTATCAACCATAGCATTGAAACTAGTTATATCTGTAACGGTCAGTAACATATTTATGACAGATTCCTCTTCAGATGTTCCTTTTATTTTTTGTAAAAGTTCAGAAAATGGATCAGAAACAATCAGAATCTTTGAGCCGTCGGCCAGTTTACCATCAAATTGACGAATCTCACCCTTATCCTCGTTGAAGCTGTCAAAGAAATCTGGACGGTTATCAAACGCCCCTTCTTTCGATGAGCAAATACGGACAATCTGATTATCATTGTCTATTTCCACCAAGGAGGAGTCTCCAAGAATCGATGCAGTCCATTTAAATCCATCTGAAAAATCAATCCCACAGAAAGTAGCAGCAGCTCCGTCTTTGTTTACAAGACAATTTTCAAGCAACCATGGATTTTTTCCTTTCTTCCTTTCTTCGGTTGCAAATTCCGAGGCTAAAGTAAGCCATTTCCTTTTTAATGAAGCCGTTGATTCGCCAGGTGTCCATTCCTTTTCGACAAAAGAATCAACAAGAATTTTAGCCCATTCAGCTGGCATAATAGACTGGCTGACGCCATCAGAAACTGCCACCCGTTTAGTGCGGGGGCAGATTCTGAAATAGTCGGCGCAATCTGAATAATATTCAGCCGCCTTATGGGTAATAAAACCTCTGAGTTTCATGAGCGCTATTTATCTCCTTGACCTTTACTAGAACCAAAATCAATCAACTTAATGAGTTCAACTGCATCAGCATTGAATATGCAGCCTTTAGAGCCCTCTTTTATGCTAAGTTCATTCTTGGCGGCTGCAATTTTATATCCAGCTGGTATAACACTGGAAATCTCGTAGAGGAACCGAGCCGGACGACCGGCAGACGCGACCTCGTTTTCAGAACTAGGAGCGATAATCATATGACCGCCATCTCCGATTTCAGCATTGAAGATGAGTACGTGTCCGTCATTATTTGAGATATTCATAATCTGCTTTGCGACCTCCGTTGTCTCACGTATGCAAGTATCCTCATCAAGATGGTCGTAATAAGGTTCGCCGTCGGAAATATTGATAATCACTGGAGCAGGGCATTCTGGCTTATCTGCAATCCAATCTTCAACAAGTTGCTTTGCCATCTTGAATCCATCGCGCATATTGGTCCATTTATCTTCTTTGATAGGCTCTACCCAAATAGGCTGATTGACAGCAACGTCTACAAGACCGCCATTGCCGTCAGGAACTTTCTGAGTTCGATTCTCTACGCGGATTGGATTGTTGTACAAATCCTCCAGAAAACCCGAGCAGAGTTCTTTAACCTCATAACCATATCCTATGACAGATATGAAGCATCGATTCTTTGGCTTGTCCTTGTTGAAGTTTTTCTTGATGATTGTGTTAATCACACGATTAATAACTTTAGCTGAAAACTCTGTACGCGAGTCTCCATTGCAATAGGGATTCATCATAGATCCGGATTGGTCTATGAGGATAATGAGTAATCCTGGAGTAGCGGAACTCCACTGCATTTCGTTTTGTGCCATATTGTCTCTTTAAATTAATAGTCCTAAAAAATAGTGTTCATTCTAAACGAAGAAAAAATTCTTCTCTTTACATAAAGTTTCTAACTGAGTGTTGTCCAATGGAATAAGTTGATTTAATTTATGTGGTATTAATCTATTCCTTCCAACATAAGTAATTGCATTATGTTTGATCCTAAAGAACACATTCCCCCATTGTGTTTCCACGTATAAAAGTTTCACCTTGCCATCAATCTTTACCGTTTTAAGTTGATACTCTTTCTCTTCTCTTTCTAAAACCGCAATTATTGTTAGACATTGCTTCTGGAAATCACAATCTTGAAATGCTAAGCAGGCTCTTATTGATTTGCTGAAATCATTGCCATCTCCAATTTCTTCAGAGAGACAATAGCCATTTTCAGTATCAGATTCTACTAGATATTGTACCTTCATTATATTATGACTTTATTGCATCGACTATTTATGAATAATTCGCCATTTTTTTCAAATTTTATTTGATTAAAATTAGGAATTCTATTACCAACAACGGGAGCCCAGATGGCTGCGACACCTTTTTCCCAAGTTCTCTTCTTATTATTCTTTCTTAATGTGAATCTAAGATCACTTGCCTCTTTAGCGTCAAGAACGACAATATCTTGCTCAAGAAACTCATTGTCATTAATATCAAACGACACAACTTTAAAATCCTTTTTATATTTGTGCCAAGCCCAAGCGCATGCACGATGGAGCAAATCTCCAACATAAAACCCCTTACCTAACTCTCCACCACCTTTAGAAGTGTCAACATTTGAGATAATCTGTTGCGCATCAGTTTCAGATGTACCATGATACATTATCATAATCGTAATTATTCGTTTAACACTACGGCCTTACTTAAAATCAAATAAGTGCAGCATAATAATACGCGAAAGTGTGGAGTCCGTCCGTTCATCTGTTCCGAGGTTCTGGAAAAACCTATGTGCGGATGAATAAACAATACGGGTCAGGGGGAAAACCCTGTGTATTACGCATAGATTTTCTGTAGTCTAAAA
>OHCP01000625.1_pt1 | contig 11153 bp, 6 predicted proteins | sample 1566811 | NCBI WGS metagenome assembly OHCP01 (sample SAMEA3879591, study PRJEB24766) | human gut metagenome | biome: human-associated habitat; feature: feces | place: USA | collected 1985/1987
GATGCAATAACGGTAGAAGCAAATATTCTTTTATCTCAAAAAGCAGCAAATATTTTTAACACACAAGCTTGTTTGGTACAAGATTCGAATGGCTTGAATAATTTGAGCGATTTCGTGCAGCAACAAGGCGTGAAGTGTAACTTTGCAGATTCTATCCCATGGGTGATATTGTCTCCCATTGAACAGAGCATCAAGCAGAAGATTGAGTCTGTGGGAATACCCTTGAAGGATTGGAACATCCAAATCAACTATGGGATAAAAACTGGTTTCAATGATGCTTTTATCATTTCTACCGAAAAGCGTGATGAGATACTAGCGAATTGTCAAACAGAAGATGAACGTGTTCGGACGGCTGAACTTATACGACCGATTCTTCGTGGCAGAGATATACAGAGATATGGATATGAGTGGGCAGGCAAGTATCTCATAGCCGCATTTCCATCACGGCACTACGACATAGAACAGTATCCTGCAGTTAAGCAATATCTTCTTTCGTTTGGCAAAGAAAGGCTAGAGCAGACAGGGAAGACTTATTTTGTTAATGGGGAAAAGGTCAAAGCTCGCAAAAAGACCAATAACAAGTGGTTTGAAACACAAGACAGTATCAGTTATTGGGAGGATTTTATGCAACCAAAAATAATATGGAAGCGTATAGGGTCAATACTTCGTTTTTCATATGATACTTCGGGTAATCTGGGGCTTGATAGTACTTGCTTTGCTGTAGGGAAACATATGGCTTATTTGTGTTGTATATTAAATTCTCTTATGGGGCATTATATGTTTAAAGACTCTCCAAAAACTGGTACTGGAGATTTGCTTGTAAGTGTACAAGCCATCGAACCTATTTTGATACCGATGAATAAAGAAATGGAATGCTTATTTGAAGATTTACTTAAAGAAGTCTTAGAACATGATTCGAAAAAAGCAGAAAAGGAGATAAATCGTTTAGCATTTAAGCTGTACAATTTATCTCCAGCTGAAATCAACTATATCACAGAGTTTGTTACTCAATCTCAACAAAGCCAATAATTTGTCGTTCTTTATCTGATAGATTGTATAAGTCGAAAATCATGGTATCTATTGCCATGGCTTTCGACTTATTATATACATTTTGAATATCATCGACGACAGATTTGAATTGTGTATTCGTTTCATTTGTCACCTGCATTACGGGAATCTTATCAAAAAATATTTTACTCATTTCACGAGTTCCACCTTGTAATTCCGGAAATGATTCATGGAAGCAAAATTTGAACAAAGAAGAATTGAAAAATGCAGTAAGATATGCAATAGATTGACCTGTAATAATGAAACACTTTTGATTAGTACAATAGGCTTTATCATCATATACAAATGGCATATACTTTGTCATATTGGGATAAATAATTTTTGGCTTACTAAAATCCTCCTATTGCTCTATTATATAAGATATTTCTGTATCGTTCAAATGATATGACAAACATATTTTATAATCCAACTTCTTATCCAAAACAGTATTATAATTTTTGCTTATTTCATTGACAAGATTTTCTATTTCTTTGTTGGGTGCTGATATTGGAATTTGCTCTATTGTATATTTTAGCCATCTGTTAGTACCTACGCCACTTGTTGTGCCTATACAATGATGAAAATACCAAGTTATCAATTTCGAATTAAGTATCCCCAACAAATGAAGTATGTGCTCGCCTGTCAAGAAGAATACTGTGTTAGCAGAAGTAATGTTTTGTGCCAAGGCAAACTTTGGATTATCAGACAACTCAATCCATACAATTTGTTGCTTACTAAAATCCTCCAAATAAGCGCAATTTCGGAGATTATATGGGGTGTCACCTTTATCTGCTCTTTTTGAGATTTTATCCCAATATTGGTCTAAATGAGCTTTAACAGCAGGGTAATCTTCAATATGAATACGAGGAACCTTACCTTTTATACCATTGTGAGTATTGATTAGCCATAAGTTCGCCCAGTCATATCCATACCTCTTTATATCCCTGCCTCGAAGAATCGGTCGTATAAGTTCAGCCGTGCGAGTACGTTCATCTTCAGTCTGACAATTTGCCAATATCTCATTACGTTTTTCTGTACTAATGATGAACGCATCATTAAATCCAGTTTTGATGCCATAGTTGATTTGAATATCCCAATCTTTCAATGGGGTTCCCACAGCTTCAATCTTCTGTTTGATGCTCTGTTCTATAGGAGACAATATCACCCATGAATCAGAGTTGTTGAAATCACATTCTGCCCCGTTTTGCTGCACGAATACGCTCAAATTCTTGACGCTATCCTTATTTTGCTTATTGGTGACAACACACAAGGTTTTATGTTCGTTTGTGGCCTTAGCAAATAGTAATATGTTAGTGTCTACTGTTGCACTTTCAAAAATTTTTACTCCTGCAAAGTCTATGAGCAATTGAGGATTGGTGTTTTTGGCAAAGAATTCGCGTGTTTTTTCACCATAACCTGCACGCATCCATTTATTAGATGTGATATAGCAAAGATGTCCATTGGGTTTGAGCAATTGGTAGCCACGCTCATAGAAGAGACAATAAATATCCCCAGTCTTAGCAAAAGTCTTATAACCACACGGCTCATAAAGTTTAGCCAATTCTCCTCCATTGTTTTGTAATTGGATGTAAGGTGGATTGCCAATTACAATGTCAAAACCATCATTGACTCCAAACATCCAAGCAGGGTCGAAGAATGGACTCTCAGCATTTTGGTCGTATGGATTCCATGCGGCTAACTGTTTGGCATCTTCTGGAGCAAAGTCTTCATCATCAGCTAATAGTTTTGCCAATTTTTCACGAAGAATTTTGTCTTGTTCACGTAAGGTGCTTTTGCGATTAGCCGTCTTTGCAGAAAAGTGTTCATGACGTATCCTTGTCAATTCATTCTTCGTTGGCTCTATTTCAGGATTCTCAAAAAGGTTATGAGATTCCTGTTTTTTCTTTGAAATCAAAGAGTTTGCCGCAACAAATTTGGTTTCAAGATTAGGCAATGTAGGAATTCCAAAATTGGGCTTATTTACATCTTTCTCGCAGTTGCAAATGAGCGAAATAAAGAAACGCAGTTTGGTTATCTGTGCGGCAATTCGCTGTATATCACAGCCATAAATACAGTTTTCTATAATCGCCAATTTCAAGTCATACACCTTCTCATTTGGCGAAATACGAAGAAGAATGTCAACCATTCGATTGAGCAATCCCATAGGAAAAGCCCCAGACCCACAGGCAGGGTCGAGAATCTTTATATTTCTCAACTTGTCCGCGATTATTTTGTAATCTTCTGTATGATTCTTATCGAAAGAGAAATCTTGCTCAAACAAGGAACGAACCAATGGCGTGTCGCCTAAATATGCAATAAGGCTTTCGTCTACCATATAATTGACAATCTCGCGCGGAGTATAGAACGACCCACTTTGATTCCGTGCTGTTTCTTTCGTCTCGGGATTGTATGCACCTAACAAATTTTCAAACACCTTACCCAATAGTTCCGGGTCAAGAGCCACTTGTTGCTCTTCAGGAGAGTTTTCTTCTATTGTGAAATTGTAGCGGCTTAGAATAGAAATCAATCCCTTTTCAGGTTCAAAAAACAGGTTATTAGGTACAACAGCGCGGTTGCGGTATCTTCCATCTACAAAGCGTTTGTCGTTACGGCTAAAACCGTCGTGATTGAAAGCTTGTTCCACACCATCAATTTTCTTAGTCTTATCAAGACACTCAAAAAGACCACCATTGAGAAATGGTACTTCTGCAAAAAGATTAATGACTTCATTCTCACTAATGCTGAACATTTCCGCATAGCGATAAAGGGTCTTAATGTCTTTTTTTACATTGGTAGCAAACTTACGTTTGTTCCCTTGTTCATCTTCTATAGCACGGTTTAACGTAGCAAAAAATAAATTCTGAAGAATTGCGTTGTAATAGTTTCCAACCGTCTTGTTATAAGGGTCAAAATCTTTTAAGATAGTTCCCAGGTATTCAATATCAAATATCTTACTTGGTACTAAATCTTTTTGTTTGATAAACCATACAAACATGATACGGGTTATCAGACGGATAATTTTCGTTTCCAAATCTTCACGATCGTCTTCTTCAGTTGTAATATTGTTAGGAAAGGATACATTGGAAGATGGCTCAATTGCCCATTGGTACCATTCAAACAAGTCTTTGTAGAATTGCTTGGTCAGAACTTCGACGGAGAATGCGGCAGTAATATCGCTAAGTGTTTGTTTGCTACTTTTAAGTACGCCAAACTGTTCTATTGCCGTACGGCAGCCGCGTCCTTCGCCAAGCAGATAGGTATAACGCTTCGTATTGGTCGAGATTTTTTCGTAATTCCCTTGTTTGTCGAATCCCCACGTTTCACTTACATACGAAAAGCGGAGTACGCTTTCATTCTTTCTATAGCAAAACATGAAAGCACCTGCATAACCCATATTGCGCCAGTCAGAAGTAAGCATATCACGGATTCCACGCCGATTGCGCTCAATGTCAACTTTTTCTGTCAGTTCAATTTCATATATGGCGATAGCTTCACCATCGGCAAGAGATATTTTGCCAAGATTCAGTGCTTCTTTTGCCAAACGGCTGTTTACGTGTACAGCCGACGGACGATTCCAAAAACTTACTTTGTTTCTGAATATGTCATGGAGTAATTGCTGCCATGCTTCCCGATTATATTTAGATTCTATAACTTCTTTGTAGTTCATATTTTTGTTGCATTCTAATTAAACGATTCAGACAAGATAATCTCAGCTTCAGTTTCCTGTTCATTCAATAATGATTCTTGAGCAGTATAGTATGGTGCATATTTTTTAGCCATTTCAACGATTTCAGAAAGAGCTTCATCATGAGTCATACGTGCTTTTCCACCCACACGGCGTAAATCCCTTTGAATTCGTTGCAAACGCTTGGCAATGTATGTGATGACGCCACGTTCAGCTAAAGTTTTTAGTTGAGCTACTTTTATAAATAAGTCATTGTCGTCAATTTCTCGCATAAAATTATTCAATAAGTTAACTGCCATATTTACCTGTGCGCCCATTGCAGTTTGTTCATCATGGGCTGTTTCTTGCGAGCGCATCTCATCGTCTTGCATTTGACGAAACTTTTTTAAAGCCATATTAACATGCATGTGGTGTAGTTCTATACGATCTACAGATGATTCTTCCTTTGGAGCCATGAAGTATTTGAGTGCATCGAGTACAGATAACTCCTCAGGAGTTTCGGATACCAAGAAGAACACTTTGCGGAAATTAGTCTTGAGAAATACAAGTGTGTCATTTGATAGTGTAACTCCATCAATATTCTTTGCTTCACGCCCTGTACGACTACGTAAAGAAAGTTTGGCTATACGGTTGTACTCTCTACGGTTAGTTTGATAAAGTTCACGCAGTTCTTCATAATAAGGAAGTTCTTGGTTGCATTCCTCTTTCTGTTGTTTCATGCCTTCATCAAAGAGTTTGCTAAGGTCACGGTCAAGGATTTCTTCTTGTGAGTAAATCTGGTTGTCTTCTCCAAATGTAGAATGGAAAGTTTGAATCTTGCTCAATGCAATCTGGTTGAGGTTGATTTCACGATTTCCTTCACGCGAGGGATAGAACACATAATTATAAATGTGTTTAGATGCAGAACCAATACGGTTTACACGACCTATGCGTTGCATCAAACGTGTGCTGTTCCAAGGGGTATCGTAATTCACAATCACATTAGCGCGATGCAAGTTAACCCCTTCTGCTAATACATCTGTGGTAAGGATGATATTATAGTCATTCATTTTTACCTTGTAGTTTGCATCGAAATTCTCACGAATCGTCTTGAATTGTTTGCTACGATTATCAGCAGAAATAACCAATACATCCTTGCGATTGATACGGCGAGCTAAGTACTCAACCGTATCAACTGATTCTGAAAACACAACTAATTTTTGCTCAGGATTGCGTTCTGTCTTGAAAAACTCATGTTTAAGTAATTCTTCAAATTTCGCAAATTTGGAATCATCCTCATCCGTTATATCCGCCCATGCCGCACGCAGCTTTTCAAGTGTGTTTTGGTCATTGTGTAGCATCTCAATAAATTCAGGCTTGAAATCAACCGCAGCGAATACTGCATTTTTGGGATTATCTTCCGCCTTGGCATTTAGCTTTTCCTCTATCTCTTCATCGCTTAACCCTGATTCTAACAGCATATTGATGTCAAGATCGGGAGCTATGAATATTTTGTCACGTTCAAACATGTCTATCATATTTTGATTTGCCTGACAGAAATTATCTAATGATACTTGAAAGGCATAAAAGCTGCTTTCAAGACGTTTCACTAATCCATTTTTACGAATACCTGCCAAGCTTCGACTTATCAGTTCCGCATTATCATACAAACCTTGGGCTGCTTCTGGTTTCAAATAAGCTATGGCTTGATAACGCGCATAAGTCAGACTCTTCTCAAGTGTAAACATTGCGTGTTCAAACAAATCAGCAAGATGCTCATTCAATTCATAACGGCTCTCTATGGGGCGTTCCACCTTTGGAAATCCATTCACATCCTTATTGTAACGAGATATGCTTTCAATGTCTGTTCTGGTACGCCTAACGGTCAACGGTTTTATTATTCTATCGCGTACACGCTCAGCGAGCTTTTTGAAATGATTGACATTAAAATCTGGTTCCCTTCGTAATCTTTTAAATTCCTTAATAAGAGGTGCAAAGAAAGCAGTCAGATTTGACACACCATCAATTGTACAATGGCGTGGATCTTGGAACAGTTGTATTTCATTATATATATCTGCCGGAGTATTATTCATTGGTGTTGCAGAAATGAGCATGACTTTCTTTTTATATCCTGGTATGTTACCTGTTTCAATGCGAGGCATTTTGCATATTTCTTGCAATTGCTCAAACGCTGCTGTTGTATGAGAACGGAATTTATGAGCCTCATCCACAAGTATAAGATCAAACTCGTCTGCATTCCAATAATTGTAGTTATCTTCATCCAAGATTTTTGATAAACTTCCGTTGGAAACAAAATTTGCATACTTATCAATTCCAAAATCCTTAAATGTAGCTTTCCAGTTTTGTTCAACTGCAGGGGGATATACTACAAGAATTTTAGTTTTGTCTCTACCGTTTTCTATCAAGAATTTTTTTGTTATCATAGTCGCAATGACCGTTTTGCCAAGACCCACTACATCTGCAAGAAAAAAGCCATCATAACGGAGCAGTTTTTGATATCCCTCTTCAACAGCATCCATCTGATAGTCATATTTTTTATACCCCTCTGGCATATCAAACGGATTATTATCGTCTGTAGCCATTACTCTGTCTGAGAAATATTCCATCAGCATTTTGATATACAGTTCGTATGGTGAAACATCTCCTTTTAGATATGTACGGTCAATGGAGATTTTCACATCATCAGCTGTTATTTCACACCCTTCAGCTTCTTTCCAGAGTAGTTCGAACTCGTCTTTTGCAAACTTGACATCATCATATCGATTCAGTTTTACATTAAACTCATATTGGCGGTCTTCCGAAATGCCAAGACCATTGCCAGACAGGTTGCTTGAGCCTGTTATAGCTACACCTTGTGTGTACTGATTAAAATCATTAGGATAGAGCACATAAATTTTAGCGTGAATTTTCTTTGAAGGATGGGCGCGCATCTCTAATTTCCCGTCTATGAGATCTTGTACCATTTGGAACATTCCATCTTCAACCTCCTTGCGATAATTTGATTGTTCTATGTCCTGACGTATTTTGCGTAGGCAGTCTTCCTTTACTTCTTCTTCAGCCCCGAAGAACATTCTTCCTTGTCTTACTGCTTGTGCAATATATTTATCTACATCAATGCCTATTAGCACCCTTACTTTATTGATGCCATCAAGGAATGGGCGCAAAGAAAAATAACCAGATGCTCGCAGAAATCCGACAACAGCATCCAAATTACGAATATTGGGATTATGTTGCAATATGCCCTCAAATTCTTTCATAAGGGTGTTATTGCTTCTATTCGTAAAAAAGTTAGAGTTGATATTGGTGTTTACAGTATCATTCATGTCGTTATATGTTACAATGTTTCCGAATTCTTTTCTTTCTCTCTTCTCTCCTTAACCTTATCCAATCCCGGCATCTTCTTTGATACGGAAGCCTCACCAGCAGGAAAGTATGCCTTAAAGACCTGACATAAGAAACTTACAATGTCGCTGCGTTTCTTGCCCATGTTGGAGAAAGCGGAGTAAGCGTAATACATGAGTTCTTGCTGACTGCACATCTCGTTTGGCTGGATTGTGATTGAGGGCGGAAGAATCAAGTCATGTTCTGTAAATGCGTAGGCACTGGCAAGAATAGCTTTTTGTTCCTCTTCGCTGAACATCTTTATTTTCCCGGCAAACCATTCAAGTTCTCCTTTTTGGAGTGCCTGTTGCTGTTCGCTTTGGCGTTCCATCAGAATGGATACTTTCTCTTGCTCTTTCTCAGTAAGAGCATTTTCAAGTATGCGGTTTTTACGCTTTAGAACATTGTACTTTTCCATAAAGGCAATGGAAATACAGAGATAACCTACGGTTATGGTAAGCACCAATACTGCATGAAATCGGAACTTGGACGGAAAATCCGGCAAAGCGTCAATATGGTCACAGACGATAAGAGCAGCTACAAGCATAAGCGCAGCTCCGACATACATCGTCCACACTTTGACTTTTTGGCTCGCAGGAGAAACGCCCATAAGCAAGGCTATTGCCAAGGCTGCGACCAATAAGATGGAAACCAAGATAAAGATTGTCATGTGTCACGCCCTCCCTGTCATGGTTTTACGATGATACGCCAATAGCCTGCTTTGTCAGAACCTTCATGGACGAGAATGCCTCTCTCACGCAACTCTTTGATGTTCTTTTCAACTGCCCGCTTGGACACGCCAATTTTTACAGACATTGCTTCTGCTGTTATAGAAGGGTCGGAAATAACTAAGTCTATTATTTTTTGCCCTGTCCTGCTAACTCTTTTAGATGCATCCTCTCCTTTTACACCGAACCTTTTCTCCGAACTTTTTTCGTTTACACCGAACTTTTCAGCATTTACACCGAACCTTTCCTCCGAACTTTTTTCGTTTACACCGAACTTTCTCTCCGAAGCTCCTCCGTTTACAGGGTACTTTTTGAGGGTACTGTTTACCCTATCGGCCACCTCTTCTACGGAGATTCTGCCATTCTCACCCCAATTCAAGTTATAGAAGGTGGTGAAAAAAGAGGATGCTTCAGTTTTATAGAGAGGTTCTTTGCCGGGTAAGAAGTTGGGCAGCTTCTCGGTCAGTTCACGCATCTTGCGCAGACCGGAACCACGCTTCTCCATGTAGTCGAGTTGGGTAAACATATCGGCAATAACCGGGTTGCGACGTATGGACGGAACATTGTAAATGTCGCGGTCTTGAATCTGTGTGCCGTCAGGCATCGCACCGGGCGATACAAGTTCCACTCGGTCATCGTAAATGTCGATATGTACCTCGCCGCCCATCACCGTGTAATCCCGATGGATAAGGTGGTTTACCAACCCTTCAAAAATGGCACGGTCGGAATAGTCGGGCAGATTGAGGCGGTAGTTGGGCATCTTAACCCATCCGCTCATGGTGTAGTTCTTGATGAAGTCCATGCCGTATTTCAACAGCAAGACAAGGTTTGCTCTGTGTTCTACCGAGCTGATGGCATCGTCCTTATAGAGTCCTGTCCATCGGGTACAGAATATGCGCGACTGGAATACGGTGCAGTTATCAACGAACAGAAGTCCGGCATTGGTAAGTTTTCCGTCAGAAGTTACCAAGCCAAATGATTCAAGATATTTGTCGTTCCATTCCTGATGGGTTTGTTCGCGGAATGTATTAGCAAGGATGATGAAAGAGTGCTTACTTGCATACACTTGTGTAGGTAACGAATCCCACGTCATGTGCGTACCTTTCAGCACTAACGAGAGCAGTTGTTGCGAATTACATTCCACGCTTTCGTTACCAACTCTTACATAAGCAGTGCGCGTTCCGTCTTGATAGTAATAATAAGGTGTCAGCACTCCGGCCTTGACTTTCTCTTCTAATAGGGTGCGTCCTTCGTGTTCAATCGGGATAAGTTGTACTTCCGGTACAGGGTCAAGCCTTGCTTTTATCATTTCGCTGATAAAGTCTGCATCCGCCTGTACGTTCTTCAATCCTACAATTTCACCTTCATCGTTTACGCCATAGAACAAGCTGCCACCATCCGTATTGGCGAAAGCCGACACGGATTTGAGCCACGACTTCACTTTCTTGCGTTCCAGCATCTCCTTGAAATCGTAAGACGTACATTCTGCTATGAGCCAGTTATCGTGTATCTGCATGATTTTCTCGTTGTTATAAGGGTATAATACCCCAATATCGTTTACAAACATACGGAAAAAAGTTCGTTTTCCGTTCAATTAGAATGGGAAAAAACGGATTAGGGAGAAGAAATCTTCGTAAAATCCATTCCTAAATGTGATTATATGATAGATTTTCCTAAGATTTTCTATACCTTTGTATTTGTGATAATTAATAACCAAAGGAGTCGTGGCAAAGAATTTTGAAATACGGAACAGTACGGCAGAGTTTCTTACCTTTATTGCCGAGGGTAAGGAGAATGGTGTTCAAGTGTTGTATAAGGATGAAACAATTTGGACAACACAAAAAGCAATGGCGACATTATTTGATGTAGGTGTTCCGGCCATCAGCAAACATTTGAAAAATATCTTTGAGAGTGGAGAGCTTGATAAGAATACGACTATTTCCAAAATGGAAACAGTCGTGAATAGGGGCTTCCGTGGAGAATCAAAAGAAGAAGTTGAGTTCTACAATCTTGATGCCATCATATCCGTAGGCTATCGTGTCAATTCTGTTCGTGCCACGCAATTCCGCCAATGGTGTACATACGTTCTACGTCAGTTTGCCATCCGTGGATATGTCATAGATAAAAAGCGGATGGAAAACGGCTCATTTATCGGAGAGGATTATTTTGAGCATCTGCTTGCCGAAATTCGTGAGATACGACTGAGTGAACGGCGTTTTTACCAGAAACTTACAGATATATATGCCACGGCCATAGATTAACGTGAGTTCGACGAATTCAAAACAAAGCAAGCTGTGTGTCAAATGTACGTT
>OHCP01000629.1_pt1 | contig 11122 bp, 8 predicted proteins | sample 1566811 | NCBI WGS metagenome assembly OHCP01 (sample SAMEA3879591, study PRJEB24766) | human gut metagenome | biome: human-associated habitat; feature: feces | place: USA | collected 1985/1987
TAAGGTTTTCAGCGTGTAGATAGCATCCATGTTGGCACGGAATTTCTGCTTAGGACTGCCTTCGCCGAGGTGAAAGCTGTTGATGCGGTAGTTCTCCGCATGTTTTGCTTCATGCCCTGCCCGGAACGCTTCTTCTTTTCCAGAATTCAGATCAACCACCAGATTGTGCAGGTGAACATTTTCCTCATGCTCCAAAAGTCTTGCCAGATTCTCCTTGCTTTCCGAGCGGAAGATCGGATACACGGAATCCGGGTCCCGAAGCTCCACATCAAAAAGCCCGACTTTTTCAATCGTAAATGCCTTTCCGTCCAGATACAGCGTATCGCCGACACGATAATCTGGCTGCACCGGAGCTGCGGGTTCTGGCTGCACAGTTGCAGGCTCTTTTTCAGCCTCCATGTTCCTGCCGCGAATCTCCTGCAACGCCTCTGATGCACTCACATAATCGGCAAATGTCTGTACTTTTCCGTCTGAATATCCGTAATACTCTTCTTTGACATAATCCCAGATGGCAAACGCATCTTTAGAATCCGGAAAGTTCTCGCCGGTCATTGTGACCACAAACCGTTCATCCGGTGCATAGCCAGACTCTCTGGAAAGTTCGCTGGCGTGTTCCTGCATTTCCAGTACCAGAGGATCTGTCTCTGCGTGAGCCGATTCCTGTACTTCTTCGGATTCCACATCTGGGAATGGAATGTCCTGCTGCAAATTCTGCTTGCTCTGTTCAACATAGAGCCAGTCTTTTGCTTCCCGTTCCTGAACTTTTTCAATCAGCTGCTGGCGGTAGGTCTCTGCCTCCCATTCGCTGGTAAACTCTTCGCTGACACCATCCGGCTCCACATGAATGCCGTCCTGAATATCATCCCAGACCGCATAGCCAGCGTCTGTCTCCATCACGGTAAACCGCTGGGGTGCTGCCAGTTCACTCCGGGCATATACATCCGCAGCCGTATTCAGCATGTTGTCCACATGCTCATTTCCGGTATCGTAGCGTTCCGGTGGCGTTGGCGGAAACACATGGGCGGCAGTCGGCATAGGAAGCGGCGCGCCGTATTCCTGCTCCAGCTTCCGATACTCTTCCATTTCCAGCGCGGTCAGGTACTGATCATTTTCCACAAGCCGGTCTAACCGCTTATCCACCGCCGACCATGTGAGTCGCACTTCCCGGTCATGGTCATAATTGCGAAGCAGAATACCTCTTCCGTTATAATCGGCAAAACCGCGACTGCCATCCATAAAGGTATAGCTGTGGCCACCGAGACCGTATTCCGCTTTCAAGAATGCAGCTCGTTCTTTTGCGTCCCCTTGCTGCTGATACAGCGCATAAATACGGATCTTTCCGCCTTCAAAATTGGAGCCTGTCCGCAGCATCCGGTCGATTTCATCCTCAGAAATGACAAAAGCGGAGGGCTTTTCGCTCTCCGCTTCTTTGGCTGCATTTTCTGCCGCCGCATCAATTTTCTGAATCTGCTCTGCTTCGGACTGAAACAGACTCATGAAGTTTAACTGTTGATAAGTTCCGTCAGAATGACTTCCTCTGCCTGCGCTTTCAGCATGTTCATGTGCTGCACCCAGGCCATCTGGTTCAATTTCTTGTCCGGTGCCGGATTCGCTTTCAGAAGATCCGCCATCATCTGCTCCATCCGTGCGGTCGCGGTCTCCTGAATCTCCCACAGGTGCGGGTACAGCTTCTCGGTCAGGATCAGGTGATTGTACAGCAGCGTGTTGTTCTCCTGCAGAAACGCTCTGCGCATCCTCCCGTACTTGCCCAGGGGCTTCTGTTCCTGCACCGACAACTGGATGTCCGGAATCAGGTAATCGCCGTTCTTCGTGTAATTCAGCTCCATCATAGTTTTGGCTCCTTTCTGCCTGCTTATCTCTTTCATAGGTTCGGATCGTGCGTTCAATTTCCCGGAAGATCTGGCTGGACATTTCGCTGACCGCAGTTCCCAGCACATTGGCGGCAGCCTGCGTATTAAAATCAAAGATGTCCAGAAAATCCTCGTGCTCAAAATAGTCATCTGCATTGCCCACCGTCCGGGTAAAGACGGAATATGCGATGCTGACAGCGGCAGCTCTCTTAAAGGAAGCTCCGATGTTGAGTTCATCATATCCTTCCAGATAGGAATCTGCAACGATGTCACTGATCTGCCTGCGGTTTTCCTCCCAGTAATCCCTTGCAAGGCGTTCTGCCGCTTCCATGATATGATTTTCCAGAGACCCAGCACCGGCAGAAACATCAAATGCTGTATCCAGTGCGCGAATGATTGGCTGCTCATGCTCCGCATTCATTTTCCAGAGCTGTACCGGTCGGGAATTCTTCCGTTCTCCGGTATCTGCCACATCAAATACATACCGCAGTTTCGGCTGCTCGCCGCGCATGTCCAAAAGAGCAATGCCCTTGGAGCCACGCTTCACATAGCGGTTCATCCGATCATTCCAGAGATCGTACTCTGCACAGGCCGTCGCTTCTGGCCTCTGCTTATAGATCATCAGCTGCTCCGCAAAGGGATACTTATAAAGCCGCGCGGATGTGGTCAGAAACGCTGTCCACTGTTCTTTGCTGCCAGTGATCTGTGCCGCAGCTTCCTGCGCCATCTGCATATAATAAGCCGTTTTCGTCATCATCTGTCTTTTTCCTCCTCTCCTTTATTCGTCCGGATACAAATCCAGTGCCTCATATTCTGCATCCGTCATCTCTGCCAGTTTCGCAAGCAGCGAGGCCGTCCACCTGCGCAGGTTTCTGTCTCTGCCCGTCAGACTTTTTTGCATCTTTTGAAGCTCTTCGATCAGCCCTGTCCGTGTGCCAGGGCTGTAAAGCATCATGAGCATCCATTCGTCATCCGTAAAACGCATTTATAACTCCTTTTCTTCGCAGCACCTGCGAGGCGGCGCAGGCGGCACAGCCTCCTGCTTTTCCTTCAGCTGGTCCAGAACCGATGCTTTCTCCACCGGTTCTTCCTTCTTTCCGTTATTGATTACGCCGTCAATCATGCCGTAATCGTCCTCCATCGCCATTTCTGCGGCTTTCAGGTAGTTCTCCGGTTTCAAAAATCCGGGCAGTTCCTGGAAGCCGATGGAATCCACATAGTGACAGCTTACAACACCATTCTGCCGTAAAGCCACGATGTCAGACACAGAAAGACTATGACCAGTAAAATCATCAGGGCGGGAAACATTGAATTTCGCATACAGTTCCTCCAACATCGTATTCTGATCCTTGTAGGGAAGAAGCGGAGCCGTATAAACCACCTCATAATGGTCAATATCCGGTTCCAGCCCCATCCGTTCCAGTTCGCGCATAGACGAAAAGCGTTCATATACCGTATCCTCGCTGCGGCGAAGCTGCAAAATCGCATACTGGTCGGTAGCACTGTCGAGAAATGCCATCATTCTTTCGTCCGGTGCCTGCGTTCCATGCACTTCATCCCATTTTTCAATTCTTGCCATCGTTCATTTCTCCCTTCTCCATAAACGGCAGGCCGTTTTCCTTTGCTTCCTGTCGCTGCTGTTCCCGCCGCTTTTCACTATAAGGCGGTCGGATACCGACGCAGCGTTTCGGAATCGTATAAGTGACCGACCCATGCTCCCGGTGCTCCAAAATAAACTGCTCCGGATACTGTTTTCGCAGTTCCCGAAGCTTCTTAATCAGGCGGCTGTCATGGGTGTAAATACTGGCAGTATCCAGTTCATTGTCAAAATTGATGACGGTTTCCTGCTCTGCCTTCGTAAGCTTGTATTTCATCGCTCTGCCTCCTTCGCCTTGGCAGCTTTCACCGGCGTATCCGTTCTGGAAGACAAATCCGAGAGTTTACCCAGCACAGATTTCCGTCTGCTGATTTCCGCTTCCTCTGCACGATCACAAAGTTCATCATAGTCAATCCGCGTCATGGTGCGGCCACCGAATCCATAATCCGAAAGGATCTGGTCTCTGGCTGCATTCATGCTGATTTCTGGGTTGTCGATCTGTCCACCGTCAATTTCCGTAAAGTCCTTATGATATAAGGTATAGTCGTAACCGTCCTCACAGGTCTGAATGGCAAGAAAGCCCTTGCTTCCCAAATCCCATGCACTGCGTTCTTCCGTAATCAGCGGCTCCGGGCGGCATGTACCACCGCCGCGTTCCAGCATTTCTGCCAGCTGACAGATGTGCAAAACATCATACCCCAGGCGCAAATGATATTCGTCCATATATTCGCAGCGAGCTGAGAACTTCCGGTTCGGATACTCGATCTCCACTGCACTGCCATCCGGAATTTTGAACCGATCCTCGTAGTTGCTGGTGATAAACCGGATATTTTTTGCATTCTCCAGCTCAGGATCAGCCTTTTTCATCTGCCAGAGAACCTTTCTGCCGCCGCGTACCTGCTCCAGCATCTCCGGAGCTACCGGCGCAACGGCAAGACCGTCAAGCTGGGGAATCTTCTGAAGTGCTACCACCCTTGCGCTTTCTTCCAGCGTAGAAGACGGCTGTTTATCCAACACATCCCAGCCAATGTGTCCCTCGGTGGTCTGCACCTTGCTGTCCATATCAAAGCAATGGAATTCCACGCCGTCCTGCTTTTCCTGCAAGGAAAGCAGCGCAGCATTATCCACCAAATAAGCTGCATTCATCATTTTCATGCTCATTTTTTACCTCCAAACTCCAGCTTAAATGCTGCTGCACCGTCCTCGCCAGTCTCTACATGAACGGTTGTGTCATAGTAACGTCCAGACTTCTTGGAATAGCAGTGGGTAAGCCGTGCTTTTCCCTGATTTACCAGTTGCTTTGCCAGTTCCTCTGTCATCTGCTTTCCCAGTGTCTGAAAGAACCTGTTTTCCTTCCAGAGCGCAAATTTACAGCTCTTATCCCTGCAAAACCATCCATTTGCCGTTTCACAAACATCACTGCCGCAGGCGTGGCAGGAACCAATGACTTTGCATTCCGGCTGCATCAGGACATTGGCACCTTTCACAGCCTCGTAGGTTTTTACAAGTCCGCTGACCATGCTGCTGATTTCGCCCATAAAGGCATCGCTGTCATACTCGCCGTGTTCTATTTTCAGCAGTTTTTCCTCCCAGTCTGCCGTCATGGATGGAGACTGAATCTGTTCCGGCACCACCGTCACCAGCGCATTTCCCTTGTCCGTAGAACAAAGGTATTTCGTTTTCTTATCGCCCCTGCGCTCGATAAAGCCTTTCTGTACCAGTTTTTCGATGATGGCAGCGCGTGTAGCTGGTGTGCCGATGCCTTTTCGCTCTACACCAGCCGGAAATTCATCCGAGCTGGCACTCTCCATCGCTGAAAGCAGAAGATCTTCGGTAAATCTCTTAGGCGGGCTGGTCTTGCCCTCTTTCAGATCGACACCGGCAAGTTCCAGTGTCATGCCTTCCGAAAGTATCGGAAGTTCACCTGCCTCCGCATTCTTCTCAGCATCTTCAACCGGCTTTCCTGCATATTGCCTCCAGCCCATATCCGTGACTGTTTTGCCTTTCGTGCGGAACTTCTGACCGGCGCACTCCGCTTCCACTATGGTTTCTGCATAGCGGCAAGGAGTTCCTACCGCACAAATCAGACGCACCGCCAGCATGGTAAGAATCGCCTGTTCTCCACTGGGAAGAGAGGAAATGTCATAACCCGCCGCTGTTTTTGTGGGGATTATGGCATGGTGATCGGTCACTTTCTTGGAATTGATGACCTGCGCTGCATTCACCGGTGCTGGCTCATCCGGTTGAATCTGAAAGCTCTGCTGGATCACAGAAACAAGTTCCGGCACAAGCGGTGCCATATCATCCGTCAGATACCGGCTGTCGGTACGGGGATAGGTCACGAGTTTCTTCTCGTACAGAGCCTGTGTGTAATCCAGGGTCTGCTGGGCAGTGAATCCCAGCTGCCGATTTGCTTCTCTCTGAAGCGATGTCAGATCAAACAAGGCCGGGGGCTTCTCTGATTTTTCTTTCTGCTCCACCTTGGTAATGATGGCACTACCTGCCTGACAGCACTCTGCCACCAGTTTTTCTGCTTCTGCTTTTTCTTTCATCCGCTCACCACCTGCTTGAAAATCCCGAAATTTCAATTCTGCCGAGTAGAACGGCTCTGGCTTGAAAGCCCGGATTGCTGCATCCCGCATGACCACCATCGCAAGCGTTGGTGTCATCACGCGCCCCACATTCAGGGTCTGCCCATACAGACATGAAAAAAGCCGGGTGGCGTTGATTCCGACAATCCAGTCGGCACGCTCCCGGCATAAAGCCGCCTCATATAAGGCATCATATTCTGTTCCCGGTCTGAGCTTCTGAAAGCCTTCCCGGATAGCACTGTCCTCCATTGATGAAATCCAAAGCCGTTCCACCGGCTTTTTGCAGCCGCACTGATGGTAAACCAGTCGGAAAATCAGTTCTCCCTCACGCCCTGCATCGGTTGCACAGATCAGACTCTCCACATCTTTCCGCTGCATGAGCTTTTTCAGGATTCCGAACTGCTTTTTCGTGCTGGCGGACACCTGATACTGCCAATGTTCCGGCAAAATCGGAAGATCATCATACTTCCACTTTGCATACTTTTCATCATAGGCTTCCGGCTGGGAAAGTTCCACCAGATGCCCCACACACCAGCTGACAAGGTAGCCATTGCCCTCCATATAACCGTCTCCGCGCTGATTTGCCCCGATCACCTTCGAGAGACTCATGGCAACCGAGGGCTTTTCCGCTAATACAAGCTTCATTCGATACTGCTCCTTTCGCAAAAAATTAGCAGCCAGGCACCGAAGCGCATGACTGCTATGTAAAAGGGACGGCTTCTCAGCCGCCCCACAGGTCAACGCTGCGTTAATCAGACAGGTTCATCGTCCGATTCTGCTTCGTAATCCTCGTTGACATCCACTTCTTCGTCCTCGTCACCGTCATCCTCCGGCAGCTGGAGCGCGTCTTCATCCTCATCGTGATAATCCGCATCAGGGTCCGGCTGATTTTTCTTGGACGCAGGCTTTACGCCCTTCATCTTAACATAAAGATAACCGCCGACACCGGCTGCACCGATCACAAACAGAAGCAGCATAATCATCGGGAGCGGGGAAGCTTTCTTCTGCTCGCTCTCTGTTTTTTGCTCTTCCGGTGCAGGTTCCGTCTCCTTCGGCTTTTCGGTTTCAGCAGGTTCCGTGACTTCCGGTTTCTTCTCCTGATACTTGGCGGCTTCCTCTTCATCCATCAGCGCAAGCAGATCGGCCTCATCCACCATATTCAGAAAATGCACATTCTGGTTGCCGTCTTTATCGCGGTCGATGATCAGATAAAAGGTGTTGCCCGCCTTTGTCACCAGCGTAATGAACTGCTGGCTGGATTTATCTTCTTCCTCACCGATATCGTCCACCAGCGTCATATTTCCTTCCGGAGTCAAAGCTGTACTGGATTCCGTCTCATCCTCGGATGACATTCCGCTCTGCATCAGATCCAGAAACAGCTTCAGCGCATCTTCACTGAACATGCTGCTGTCTTTTGCGGAATCCGTGACATTCAGGTACTTTCCATGTGCATACCCGGTTTTGCCGTTGAAGTTCACCTTATACCAGTCACCGCATTTTTCGACAATCTCCACCGTATCGCCGGAATGCAGATATCCGATAATCTCCTGATCCATGCCGGGACCGGAACGAAAATGCAGGCTGGTGATACCCGGCACCACCGTACCCATCTGCTTTTGGGACTTTTCGCTGCCGATATTGTATTCCTTGCCGCCCACCGTAACGATCAGGTTCCCATCCGCATCCGTAGAAACCTCATAGCCATCCGGCAGCACCTGCATATCCGGGTCGATTTCGATGCTGTCGGTATTGTCCGTTTTCCCTGCATTTGCGCTTCCTGCTGCATCCGCTTCCTGCGCAGCGGTACTGACAGATGTGTTCTTCTGCACATCATCGCCCGTATAGGCAAATGCAGTGGTCGTAAAGGTTCCTGCCGCCATCACGCTGGCAAGCAGCATTGCCATCATCTTTTTCATTCCATATCCTCCGTTTCTTTCTCATCCAGTTTCAGATTTTCCGGGTTGGGAACCGCAGCCTGCGCCATCTGAATGATGACTGCCAGCTGTTCCGGGGTCAGGCTCTGGGCATGTACCATTTCACAGATTTCGCTGTTTTCCTGTTCGTGGTACTTTCTGTCCCATTCCTTTCTGCGCTCCTCCCACTCATCGCGTTTTCTGCGGGCTTTCTCCCGCTCCGCAGCAATCTTTTCCAGTTTCAAGCTCATATCGTTTCCTTTCCGGACGAATAAACGCCCTGTTTTTATCGAATTCTTCCCATGCAGTAGTAGTGCTGCCGCCAGTAGCTCGTCTCAATGGAAGCATAGGAAATTGGTGAGCCACAGTGGATCATCATCCCGTTGCCGACATAAATGCCCACATGGGATGCGCCACTGGTGTTGTAGGTTTTCTGGAAGAAGATCAGGTCTCCGGGCTTTGCCTCACTCTTCGGGATAATGTCGCATTTTCCCATCAGACCGTTGGCCGTCTGCCTGCCTACATTCCAGCCATTGCCGCAGTGGTTGATGACCCAGCTTACAAAACCGGAGCAGTCAAAACTGGTACTCGGCGAGCTGCCGCCCCAAACATAGGGATAACCGAGATATTTCTCTGCTTCGGTAATCATCTTCCGGAATTTTTCATCCGTCAGAGCTTCGCCCGGAATGTCGTAATCCTGGTATTCTCCGCTGGAACCCGCGCCATCCGGCGTTGCAAAGGCGATGCCTGCAAACAGGTCATCCCGATTGCCCCGGCACTCCAATGTGACTTCGTAGCGTTGCAGCTGGTCATCTGTGAGGCCGGAATTTCTGGCAACATAGTCCACACCCCGATTGAGCAGCGTTACATTGAGGATTTTATACTCATACTGTACCGTCACTTGATAGGTGTAGGTGTGTCCGGTTCCGGTGATCGGATTATAGCGATAGCCCACACGGGTTTCTTTCCTTGTCCGGATTTCTACCTTTTCTTCCAACTTCAGCTCATACTGCGCTTCAAAAATACTCTGGAGCCGCGCCTGCACCTGGCTTCTCGTATAGTTTTCAAATTCTACGGTCAGCAGAGATGCAAGCTCATAGGGATTGTGACCAATCTCTGCCAGATTGTAGCGATACTCGTCATAGCCCGGATGGTCGGTTTCAATGCGGTCGATTTGTTTGCGAAGTTTATCTTCCAGCTTGGTATAATCCGTCTCCACGCCTTTCAAATCTTCATCTTCTGCCGTGTAGGAAGTCCCCAGCACCACATTGCCGCCGCCATTGATCAAGACGGAGCATGACGAAACCGACCCGGCAATCACCAAAACAAGCAGTCCCACGGCTGCGATACCGATGATGATATGCGAGTGGCTCTGCACAAACTGAAATGCCTTTTCCGTTATACTGACAGTACCCTGCGCAGCTTTGGCTGTGCCAGATGCTGTGTTCTCCGCAGCGGCCGCACCTGCCTTCGCAGCGGCATACTCTTTTTTGATGGCCTGCTTCTGCCGCCATCGGGAAAAGAGATTGGAACCAGCCTGCGGATCAGACTTCATGCGTTCCGCAAAGATGGAATCTACGGCATCTTTATTTGCCTTTTTCTCCAACCGCTCCAGCTTTTTGTACTGCCGCAGCTTTCGACCATATTGGAACCGGGAACCAGCACGGGCTGCACCTTCCGCTGAGCCTTCGGTAAAATGCGCTGCCTCCACACCAGAATTATTATCCTGGTCGGCATTGCGCACACTCTGATGTGCCTTGGCTGAAAGTGCATCTGCCGCAAGATTTCCCGGCTTCTTTGGCTTTCCGCCTTTTTTCCCGGAAGCTGCTGCATTCTTTTTCGCTTTTACTTCCTGATCTGATTTCAGCTTCTTACTGCGCATCTTAGCAAGATCGGCCTCGTGACGAATCTGCCTTCGGTGTTCCGCTTTTTTCTTGTTGCTGTCTCCCGTACTGCTGTCTGCGGTTTTGCTTCTGGAATCGCGAAGGGTGTTCTCCGCACGCTCGCGCTCCTGCCGCAGCTTGTCTCCGAGATTCGGATTTTTCTTGCCAGCCATTGCTTACGCCTCCTTTGCTTCCTGAACTTCGGTTAATTTTGTCGTCATAATCCGGTACAGTTCCAGATCGGTCGGGAAACGATCAACGAACGGCAAAATCACATTTCCGTAGAACAGCAGTCCTTCGCCTTCACCGGAGTGGGTCACATAGGACAGCTGATGTGGGCTGATATTCAGCTGATCCGCCAGAATCTGACGATCACCGGCTGCCTGATTCAGCATATAAATGAAGTCGCTGTTCTCAAAAATGTTCGTCACTTCGCGGGAAGAAAGCAGATCTTTTACGTTCTGGGTGATGCCGGTGGGAATACCACCCCATTTACGGAATCGCTTCCAGATTTCCACGCTGTAAGCCGCTGTCTGCTCCTCTTTCAAAAGCAGATGGAACTCGTCCATATAGTAGCGGGTGGCTTTACCGGCATTGCGGTTGGCGGTTACACGCCCCCAGACCTGATCCTGAACGATCAGCATACCGATTTTTTTCAGCTGATTGCCCAGCTCCTTAATGTCGAAGCACACCAGACGATTCTGAATATCCACATTGGTTCTGTTGTTAAACAGTTTCAGAGAACCCTTAACATAGATTTCCAAGGCGGTCGCTACATGGTGGGCTTCCTTTTCGTCCTGCTTCAGAAGGGCATCATACAAATCCTCAAGGATCGGCATATTCTCAGGGGCAGGATTGTCGAAATATCTCTGGTAAATCTGATGCACACAACGGTCGATAACCGTCTTTTCGATAGGCTGCAAGCCATCCTTACTGCCCATAATCAACTCACAGAGGGACAGGATAAAATCAGCTTTCAGTGCTACCGGGTTGTCATCCTCAGAGTAGTTCAGGTTGATGTCCATAGGGTTGATATAGTTGGTACTGGAGGAGCTGATTTTTACCACCTGACCATTGAACTTGTGAACCAGAGCCGCATATTCCGCTTCGGGGTCGCAGATGATAATATCGTCATCCGTAACCAGGAACGCATTGGTGATTTCACGCTTTGCGGAAAAGGATTTACCGGAACCGGGAGTACCCAGAATCAGTCCGTTGGGGTTCTTGAGCTTCTTTCTGTCCACCATGATAAGGTTGTTCGACAGGG
>OHCP01000630.1_pt1 | contig 11121 bp, 5 predicted proteins | sample 1566811 | NCBI WGS metagenome assembly OHCP01 (sample SAMEA3879591, study PRJEB24766) | human gut metagenome | biome: human-associated habitat; feature: feces | place: USA | collected 1985/1987
CAGCTTTTAAGAATTGAAGAGGAACTGGGAAAGAGCGCAGTTTATCCGGGAATTAAAGCGTTTAATGTGCAGCAGTAGTTTAAAATAAAACTCTATGACTGAATTAAGTCAATATCCATTGGAGTGTCTTTAGGAGAAAATAAGATAAGTATAGTCGCAGATATCATAATATGGTATCTGCGATTTTTTGTTTTTTTTCAGTAATTCAAAATGTCGTCGAAAAATCTCATTTTAGCACCTCAATTGTAGCAATTAAAATAGATTTATCGTAACACGATAAAAAAATATTGCAAAACCAAAAACTGTGTAGTACAATTAGCTTGCCGGTAAGTGAATAATATGAGAAAATAACTACATAGATAGTAAGGAGGTAGCTATGGACAATAATAATATCGGGGGCATGAATCCACAACAGTTTTCACAGAACACGCCACAGACTTCACAGCCACATATGGGAATGTCAGGTATCGAACTGCAGAATATGCAGCAGGAAGCGGAGCAAAGACGGCGTGAGAAAAGCAGGAGAAACGCGGATTTCTTTGGCAGGCTATGTATACCTACGATAATATATGCGCTGCTGTACACCATTTTCCTGTACGAGAATACAGGTGGAATACTGGTTACGTTGTTTGCAATCGTCACAGGAGTATACAGCCTGTATTGTATGCAGATACTTCATATAGAGGCAAAGCCACTCACTATATGGTACAGTGTGATGATGATACTCACAGGCCTATCATCAGGCTTGACCGGTAATAAAATTATACAAGGATTTAATTTTTGCTGGATACTTGTGTTTCTTGTTTTTATGCTGCTTCACAATTTCTGCAATGACAGACAGTGGGGGCTTATAAAGTATATCGTTGCGGCATTTCAGGCAGTGTTTGGAGCGATTGGGTGTATAGCTGAGCCGTTTATGGATATTGCCGACTATATGAGAAATGAGCGCATGGATAGTGACAATATGGGCAGTGACAGTATGGTCGGTGACAGTGCAAATGCAACTGCCGGAGAGCGGCATGTGAAAAAACACAGAATGCTTTATGTGTTTATCGGAATAGCAATTGCCTTTCCTCTGGTTGTGCTGATAGTGGTGCTGCTGTGCTCTGCGGATGCGGTTTTTGCCTCAGTAATAAAGAAAATATTTGCTGATATCAATTTCTTTACAGTGAGCAAGGTTGTATTTCTTTTTGTATTTGCGCTTTTCTCATCGTACTGTGGTATAAAGTATCTGAGCAAGAAGCGTATATCGGATACGCCGGTTGAGACTCCGGCATTTCCGGCTGCAATCGGTATCACTGTAGCTGCAACTATATCAGTGGTATATGTATTTTTCTGTTTTATACAGATTGTGTATCTGTTCGGGGGACTTATGCAGCTTCCAAGTGGCTATACCTACGCCAGGTATGCGAGAGAAGGCTTTTTCCAGCTGCTTTTTGTGTGTATACTTAATGTGATTATCGTATTGCTCGGAAGTGGATTGTTCAGGAAAAATAAAATATTAAATGCATTTTTAATTTTAATAACACTGTGCACATATATCATGATTGCATCAAGTGCATACCGTATGGGACTGTATGTGTCAGAGTACGGGCTGACAGCCACCAGGCTTTGTGTGTTCTGGGCACTTGGAGTGATAGCGCTGTTTATGCTCGGAGTGATTTTATCTATATGTAAGCCTGCTTTTTCGCTATTTCGGTACGGAATAATAGTAATCGGGGTATGTTATCTTGTGCTTGCATTTGCAAGGTCTGATTATCTGGTTGCAAGGTACAATACAGTATGTATGGAGGATACAGACTACAAATATCTGATGTCACTTTCCACGGATGCATCCCCGGCGCTTGCGGCAGATGCAGACTTTATGGAAAATAAGGGTATGGTCACCATGTATGCAAGACAGCTGGCAGGTGAGACGAATGACAGCTTAAGACAGCTCAATGTATCTCATATAAAGGCTGCACATTTATTCAGAGATAGCATAGATGAGGTAAAGAGCTCACAGCTTATCCTTTTATATGTATATGCGCCTTACGATTCGGGCAGCTATAACAACAATGATACCGGTCTTGATGGCGTGGACAGCATACAGATGGGCTATCATGTGTTAAATGATACAGAAGATAATGACACAGCCTACTATGATTACGACAGTTATAGCATGGATGATACAAGAGTGGCAGCACCAGTATTATTCAAATGGGTGGATGCAGTCGAGGTGAAGAAGATTTCCGACAGTGAGCGTATCTTCCTTGCAAAGATTCCAAGAAAGGCATTAAAAGGCAAAGAGGGAGTGAATATTGAATACAGATTTAATAAAAATGGAGATGTTATATATTCATCCCAGTACAATGTGATCCTTGACAAGAAAAAAGGACTCAACGAGGTGGAGATGTCATACTATGCCGGAACAGATGGCGTGGATGTGCCTGAGTACAATATTTATGGAAAGTAATAGTTTAAATTGTATATAATCCAAAAACGGACATGGCAGTTTTGCATGTCCGTTTTTGTTTTTGTATAATAAGTATATGGTATTATGAACCGGGTGGTTTACATAAAGCAGAGTAAAATTTAATCAAGCTTTAATATTAATCCTAATATACGCTTTACAGAGGTCTCCATCTCACTACGAGAGATGGCACCCTTATCATAAGCCTTCTTTACACGATCAGGATATCCATTTCCCATCTTAAGATCATTTCCGGCTTTTGTCTCCTTGTAATGCTCGCCACAGGTCCACCAGTCGGTTGTGACCATTCCTTCATAGCCCCACTCATCACGCAGTATTCCTGTCAAAAGGTCCTCGCTTTCAGAGGCTCTGTAGCCGTTTATCATATTGTAAGAGGACATAATAGCCCATGGATTATCATTCTTTACAATCATCTCAAATGCCTTCAGATAAATTTCTCTGGCAGCTCTTTCTGAAACGCGTGAATCGCTGTTTTTGCGGTTGGTTTCCTTGTTGTTCAAGGCAAAGTGCTTGAGTGTGGCACCGACATTGTTTGACTGGATTCCGCGTACCATGGCACCTGCGAGCTTTCCTGTTACGAATGGATCCTCTGAGTAGTACTCGAAGTTACGTCCGCAGAGAGGACTTCTGTGAATACAGATGGCAGGGGTGAGCCACAGTGCAAGGTTGTTTTCCTTTAATTCTTCACCGCCGGCGCGTCCTACAGCCTCTAAAACATCCGGGTTCCATGTGCATGCAAGCAGTGTGGAGCATGGAAACGCAGTGGTGCATATACCGACTTCAGGCGCTATGCGCACTCCTGCAGGACCATCTGCTGTCATGACAGAAGGAATACCGTATTCAGGCATATTTCCGATACCGAAGGTATTTGCAACACCTGTATTTGGCTGTCCGCCGAGCAGATGAATGAGTTCATCGATGGAAAGCTCTGATACAAATTCATCAAGCGTGATACGTCCTTCCACAACATCCATGATGTCGTGACTGCCGTTTTTAGCCATGCCATCGGCAAAGCGGAAGTATGGGATGGCTCTCTGACCGGGAGCAACACCCTCTGTCAGGGAAGGGTCAATGTTGCCAATAGCTGAGTAGTCGGTGTCAACAGGCTCACTTTGAGGCAGAGCTTCATAGCTTCCGTCAGCGAGCATTCTCTTTGGCAGACTTGTAGGAACCAGCTTTGCTGAAAGCTGCTCGGTAATTACATCATGATTTAATATATATGAGTAATCAGCTTTTGTCACGTCACGGACGCTCGTTCCAACGTATATATCATATGAACCGGCTTCAAGTACATATGCGGATTTTTTAACCTTTCCAAGGTCATCATATGATGCCATATCGTTTATTTCCCATGTAAGGATCATAAGCTGTGATTCACCCGGCTGCAGTTCTCTTGTCTTTTCAAAGGCTGCGAGCTCCTTTGCAGGCTTGCCAAGCTTTCCTTGTGGTTTAGCAATGTATACCTGAACAACCTCTTTTCCGGAGAATTTACCTGTATTTGTCACACGAACTTTTGCGTAGAGCTTATTGGTCTCAGACGTACAGTTGGAATTCACAACGCCGGCAGAAACAGTCTCCACATCAAATGTGGTGTATGAGAGTCCATAGCCAAATGGGTATACAACCTTCTCGGCAGCTCCCGGAATTGTCTCGAAATAGCGGTATCCGACATATATATCTTCGGTATAGTCCACATAGTTTCTTGACTCGTGGAAATTGTAAGTAGACGGATAGTCGTCGAGTGATTTGGCAAATGTATCGACAGTTTTTCCGGAAGGATTGCCATCTCCTACGAGAAGCTCAGCGGCAGCAAGCCCGCCTTCAATACCACCCTGTAAGGCAAGCAGTGCTGATTGAATCTGATCATCATAAGCAAACCAAGATGTATCAACCATTCCGCCGACATTTAAAATCACGATTACATTTTTGAAACTGGCTTTTACAGTGTCAATCATCTCCTTTTCTTTTACGGAGAGACAGAAATCACCATCCTTAAAAAGCGCTGCCGACTTTTCGGTCATCTCGCGTTCGTAGTCCCAGAGAGCCTTGTTGTTTGGGTCAATAACACTCTTTCTGTCCCAGCCTTCTCCGGAGTAGCGGCAGATTGAGATGATAGCAGTGTCGGTATATGCCTGAGCCTTGCTTAAAAGCTCAGCCGGTACATCCGGCTCTATAGTCATGCCGGGTACAGCACCGGCTGCATACTGCTTTTTAATGTCGTTGCGGTAGTAATCGCACAGCTCCTCAAATATGCTTATTTTCTCTTTTTGAAGCTTAAGTCCTTCGTAGAGATTGCGGATATATGCAACGGTTACATCACCGCTTCCGCCACCGCCCTTTACATAGTCGAAAGTACCCTTTCCAAACAGGGCTACCTTAGAACCCGCTGCAAGAGGGAGTACGTTGTTTTCGTTTTTGAGAAGTACCATGCCTTCCTTGGCAGCTTCCTTTGAAAGCTCTATGTGAGCCTTGCTTCCTGTAACTCTTTCACCATTTGCCCCAAGTGGAAGATTAGGAGTGAATTTGAATCGTGACCATTTGTTCATAGCAGATTACCTTTCTTATATTTTTATTATTTAAAGAGCTTCCCATACATTAATATGTAGGGAGCTTGTTCTTTTCGTACAAGATGATTGTAAATTATAAAAGCGATATATACAATTGTGATACTGACATTATTTTAGGTCGATATTGACTTTTTGTGTGAGAGGAGTATATTTTGAAGGTAGAATTTCAAACTATGAATATTGTTTCCTTCGGAATAATTTGGATATCCTCAGGCTAATATAGCATGATTAAAGGGTCAAAAGGTATCATAGCATTAAATACGAAGTTTGATTTAGTAAGTCAGGGAGAAAATTATGCATCAATACACACACGAAAACGTCAGATCAATACCACATCTTCCAATCTACTGCGACAGATATGAGGACTACAGGCAGTTTTCACCGAGGCACTGGCATGACCATATAGAGATAATCTATGTAGTTTCCGGCTCACTGCAGGTTGTCTGCGGTGAAAATGAATATACATTGCAAGAAAATGAATTTTTTGTCATAAACTCAAATAAGATACATGGCACGCAAAGCTATGAAAGAGTCAGGGTGCTTCTGGTACAGATACCGTATGCATATCTGGACAGCTACATAGACGATTACGGACATATAAGGTTTAGAGAGTGCTATGAGACCGAGCATGGCAGCAGAAAATATGAGCAGATGAAGTCTCTTCTTAAGTCGATAGCGCATATATACCGGAAAAAGGGCAAGGGCTATGAGCTTCGGCTTATGGCAAAAGTGAACGAATTCCTATATATTTTGTTTACAAATTATTCGTACGAAGAGATGAATGCGGGAAAAGAATCCAGACAGATAGCGCGCCTTAAGGATGTCCTTAGATATGTGGCGAAAAACTATCAGGAGCCAATAGCATTAAAGGAGGCTGCAGACATAGCCTCACTCAATCAGGATTATTTCTGCCGTATGTTCAAAAAATGCATGGGAGTTACATTTCTCGAGTATGTCAATCAGGTAAGAATCAATCACATACATGAGGAGCTTCTGGCAACTGAGGATTCCATCACGGACATACTGGAGCACAATGGATTTACGAATTATAAGGTGTTCAGCCGGATGTTTAAGGCGCAGTTTGGCATGACACCGAGGGAATTGCGGAAATTACAGGAAAATTAAAATGTCATGAATTTGATGTTTTTGAGCTTTTTTTTGTATATTTTAAGAACACTTAATCGTTATAGTAATACTATGGTTACGGGTTACACTGAAAGGTGTGGACAGTAACATGATGCGAGATAACAAATAACTATAAATGAAAGGGATACTTTATGAAAAAAAGAGTATTATCAGCCATGCCGTCACAGACGTTTGCAGAGGGTGCGTTGGATGCGGCGCAGCAGACAGGCAAACTAAGCTATGATGGCTACAAAAAAGTGTGGAGCGATGAGTTTAATGGTGATTCATTAAACCGTGCTGACTGGAATGTGGAGACACATGAAAAAGGATGGGTAAATAATGAGCTGCAGGAGTATGTAGACTCGGCTGAAAACATTCAGGTAAAAGATGGAAAATTAATAATAAATCCGGTCAAAAAAGTTACTGATGGTGATACCGGCTCAACAAAAGAAGCAGCTTCCTATACATCAGGAAGAGTTTCAACACAGAATAAGCAGACCTTCATATATGGACGATTTGAATGCCGTGCAAAGGTTCCAAAGGGACAGGGGTACCTTCCTGCATTCTGGCTTATGGCAAATGATGAGAATGTATATGGTCAGTGGCCAAGATGTGGCGAAATTGACTGCATGGAAGTAATGGGTCAGGAGACAAACAAGGCTTACGGAACCCTCCATTACGGAAATCCTCATTCACAGTCACAGGGTACATATACTATAACGGATGGAGCCGATTTCTCTGATGATTTCCACATATATACCTGTGACTGGGAGCCGGGGAAAATCACATGGTATGTGGATGGAGTTAAATACCACGAGGAGAGCGAATGGCACTCAACAACAGTAGGACAGGGAACACTTGCATATCCGGCACCATTTGACCAGCCATTTTACATTATCTTAAATCTTGCTGTTGGTGGAAGCTGGGTTGGAAATCCAAACGATGAGACAAGCTTTGAGAATAATCCATATGTGATCGATTATGTCCGTGTATATCAGAAGGATAGCTACGATGAAGATGTTAAACGCCCCGGTGAGATAAGTTTAGTTATGTCATGAATCTGATATTTTGAGAAATAATTTTGTATAATACACTGCTGCAAAAATGTATATTATATTACGAAAATGGATCACTGCTGAATATACGTTGGAGGCAGTTATAACCGTAGATCACATAATTAAGTAGAGAATGGAGTAATGAATATGAAATACGGATATTTTGATGAATCAAAAAAAGAATATGTTATTACAAGACCTGATACACCGGCACCATGGGTAAACTATCTTGGATCGCCGGAGTATGGAGCAATTGTTTCCAATAATGCAGGTGGATATAGCTTTGCAAAGTCAGGTGCAAACGGAAGGCTTTTGAGATATGTGTTTAATCAGTTCGATGAGCCTGGCAGATATATTTATATCAGAGACAACGAGAGCAAGGATTACTGGTCAGCTTCGTGGCAGCCTGTAGGAAAGGATTTGAATGAATACAAGAGTGAGTGTCATCATGGAACAGCATACACAAAGATGATGGCTGATTACAGCGGTATTCATTCAGAAGTAAGATATTACGTTCCGCTGAACAAGACATACGAAGTGTGGAATTTGAGCGTGACGAATAATTCTGATAAGGCAAGAAGCCTTAATATTACAGGCTACGCTGAGTTTACAAACAACAGCAACTATGAGCAGGATCAGGTGAATCTGCAGTATTCACAGTATATTACAAAGACAGTATTTGTGGAGAACAGAGTGCGTCAGATGATCCATGCCAATCTTGACCGCATCGAGGATGGCAAGGAAATTGACAACAAGGATGTGGTAAACAGATTTATCGGACTAGCAGGAGCACCTGTTGACAGCTGGTGCGGTGACAGGGGAGAATTTCTCGGAGAATATCACAGATATGGCAATCCTGTCGGAGTAGAGAACGGAAAGCTTAACAACCACGGCAACTACAACGAGAATAGCTGTGGAGCAATCACAACAGTATTGGAGCTGGCACCGGGCGAGACAAAGACAATAGCATTCTTAGTTGGAATGATAGATAATGAGACAGCAGGAAAGATTGTTGCTTCTTACACGGATACAAAAGCTGTCTGCGACAAAGAACTTGAGGAGCTTATCGCATACTGGCATGGAAAGTTATCACATTTCCAGGTTAATACACCAAGTGATGAGTTCAACACAATGATCAATACATGGAACGCATATAACTGTTTCATGACATTTATCTGGTCAAGAGCTGCATCATTTACATACTGTGGACTCAGAAACGGATACGGATACCGTGATACAGTCCAGGATATTCAGGGTGTTATACACCTTGCACCTGAGATGGCTGTTGAAAAGATCAGATTCATGCTCTCAGCACAGGTTGATAACGGTGGAGGACTTCCGCTTGTCAAGTTTACACACAATCCGGGACATGAGGATACTCCTGACGACGCTTCCTATGTACAGGAGACAGGACATCCGGCTTACAGAGCTGATGATGCATTATGGCTTTTCCCAACTGTATACAAATATGTATCAGAGACAGGAAATGTAGCATTTATAGATGAGGTCATTCCATTCGCCAACAAGGATGAGGGAACGGTTTACGAGCATTTAAAGAGAGCAATTGATTTTTCGATGAACCACCTCGGAAAACATGGAATGCCTGCAGGACTTTACGCAGACTGGAATGACTGCCTGAGGCTTGGTGCAGATGGAGAGTCAACCTTCGTAGCACTTCAGTTCTACTATGCAATGACTATATTAAAAGAGTTTGCAGCCTATAAGAAAGATGATGAATATATCGCATATCTTGATGAGAGCCAGGAAAAACTCGGAAAGATCATTCAGGAGCTTTGCTGGAACGAGGACAGATTTATCCGTGGATTTACAGGGGATGGACAGGTTATCGGAAAGCGTGATGATCCTGAGGCAAATATGTGGCTCAACCCACAGAGCTGGGCTGTTATAAGTGGATTTGCAAGTGATGAGCAGGCTGATAAGGCTCTTGAAATGGTATATGAAAGACTCAATACCGAGTATGGCGCCATTCTTATGGATCCTCCATATCATGCACACGCATTCGACGGAGCACTCGCAGTGATATACAATGCGGGAACTAAAGAGAATGCAGGAATATTCTCACAGTCACAGGGCTGGATAATTCTTGCTGAGGCACTTAAAGGACATGGAGACAGAGCTTTTAAGTATTTTATTGAAAATGCTCCTGCCGCACAGAATGACAGAGCGGAGATAAGAAGACTTGAGCCGTACTGCTATGGACAGTTTACTGAAGGAAAAGCAAGTCCGAACTTTGGACGTTCACATGTACACTGGCTCACAGGAACTGCTTCAACAGTCATGGTTGGATGTGTAGAGGGAATACTTGGTATGCGTCCTGATTTCTATGGACTTCATATTGCTCCGTCTATTCCAAAAGCTTGGGATGGATTCGAGATAGAGAAGGATTTCAGGGGATGCCATCTTCATATAGTTGTAAAAAATCCTGATCATGTTGAGAGCGGATGCAAGAGCCTTCTTGTAAACGGACAGGCGGTTGAGGGAGACTATATACCAAAAGAGCTTCTTAGCGAGCAGACAGAGATTGAGCTTACCATGTAAATTTTCCGTAGGTGTGATAATGACTGCTATAGGATTGTATATGGTGTGTGAAAATTTGATTTGTAATTGTATAGAGGATTGATTGAAAATATGAAAGATATAGATTTTATAGACAAATACGGAACCTTCAGGATCAAAAATCCCGAAAACTACAGTGGACTGTATCTGCCGCTTGCAGGGGAAAAAGGGCTTAAATCAAGCATTACACCAACTCTCGGCGGAGACAGTAAAACAAGCCAGAATACATTTCTTCTGGAACCTGTTAGTATAGAAAATCTCCACAACAATAAAGGCACCAGAAATTTCTGGTGTCGGATTGTGGGGAAGGGCTTCTGGTCAGTATGCGGATCATCTGCACAGCAGGAGGCCGACAGATTTACAGGTAATCAGGATGAAAGTGAGCTTGAGGCAGGTTTAATGTGGCAGAAGCTGCACCGTGCTTCAAAGATATATGGGTTAGAGGCCGACACGACATCATTTGTCACACTTGATGGAAGCATGGAAGTCATGCTTGTGGAGATCACTAACAAGACAGATGAGGCTATGGAGATAGTCCCAATCGGGGCAATCCCAATCTATGGCAGAAGTGCTGACAATATCAGGGATCACAGACATGTGACATCACTTTTGCACAGAATAGAAACCACACAATACGGCATTGAGGTTACACCTGTCCTCTCATTTGATGAGCGTGGACACCGGAAAAATGATATAAGCTACTTCGTATATGGATCATCCGGAAACGGAGAAAGTCCTGAGAGTTTCTATCCTACCGTTGAGCAGTTTATAGGAGAGGGAGGCTCTTTCCTTATTCCTGAGGCAGTCAGAACTGAAAAAACAGGTGCAAAGGCCGGAGAAAAATTTCAGGGAAAAGAAGCAGTCGGAGCAATAAAATTTGCAAACCGTATTATAAAACCGCTGGAGACGGTAAGTTATATCATGCTTGCAGGCCTTACGGAAAAAGAAAATGACATAAATGCCATTACCGGACGGTACCGCAGTGTACTTGAAGTAAAAGAAGAACTAAACACCGTCAAGAAACACTGGATAGACAAGGTAAATATTGATTTTGAGACAGGAAATGCCAAGGAGGACAATTATCTTAAATGGATATGTTTTCAACCTATCTTACGAAGAATATACGGCTGTTCATTCCTTCCACATCATGATTATGGAAAAGGTGGAAGAGGCTGGAGAGATCTATGGCAGGACTGTCTTGCACTTTTCCGGAGCCGTGCGGCGAGGGTCGGAAAGATAGATTTCATGGTGACGTCGGGCTGCAAAGTCAACCTCATATCCCTGCACCTCCGCAAAGGCGTCCATCTGGCGCAGTGTTTCCGGC
>OHCP01000633.1_pt1 | contig 11102 bp, 1 predicted proteins | sample 1566811 | NCBI WGS metagenome assembly OHCP01 (sample SAMEA3879591, study PRJEB24766) | human gut metagenome | biome: human-associated habitat; feature: feces | place: USA | collected 1985/1987
TAATCAACAATTAATTTAATATTATTATTTACATTTTTAATATTATATTTTCTTGTTATTGTATAACTAATTCCTAATAATCCACTATATGTGATTGTGTCTTCTGTTTCCGCAGTTTTATATCCCGAATATACACTATCATCAACGGAAATCATAGTATCTTTTTTTGGTATTATCCATTGAATATTACATTTTCTTGCTACATCATCAGAAATTGGTTGCCCTAAATTATCATATATAGTAAATGTTAAAGGTAATAATGTTTGAGGCTCTTCTAAAGAATCATGAGTTGGAGCTATTCCATCTTCATTATATTTAAATACTTGAACTCCATTATTAATAACTAAACTATAAGCATCCTCATTTTCATAACTATTAGTTAAAACAATAGAGGCTGTCCCTTGATATAAACCATTACTATATACAGACACTTTAAAAGTTTTAAAATTAGTAATTGCGCTTACATCAATTTTATGTATTTTATTTTTTTCTACCCTTTGTATTGTTTCATAAGCATCTAAATGAGTTTTATAACTATCTAATGTTGTTTTATTTGCGGCAGCTAATTTATTTTCGTTTTTTATTTCATTCGTTAGTCTATTATAAGCAGATAATGTACTGTTGTAATCATTATTTAAAGCTGTAGTTTCAGATAATCCAACGAAGTTATTATTATTATCTACTTCTGCCCATGCATAGGTCATTCCACTTGTTTTTTCTTGTCCATTAATTAAGACTTTAATTGTTGGTCTGCCAATATCATAATAGAATTTTGTACCAGCATCTGACTTAATAGTAATATCTATATTAGAACTATAATTAGTAATTTCGATTTCTTTACTAATTACTGTATTATCATTATAAACAACAATACATTTATATTTTGTTTTTTTTGCTGCTGTATCAGATTTTTTAACTATCCATTGATAATCACCTGATATCCATTCAACTATTGGTGCATCCTTACTTGTGCCTTTTTTAATTACAGTTGACGCATTTAAACACTCCCATCCTTGACCAGCATACTTATTAAATTTTTCATGTAAAGTTGTAATCCCAACATTTTCCCTAAACCAGTAATATTCTAATGACTGAGAGTTTTTATCAATTAATTTTCCTTTAACACGAACTTGCGCCTGTATTGCTCTGGTTGCATTTTGTGTGTCACTATTATCAAAATAAATTCCTTGAGGTGTGATAAATGTAACTGCGCATCCAGATAATTCTTCACTTCCCATTGGAACAGCTCCACAAAAATCAATACTTTTAATAAATATATCATTTGGTTGATTGTTTTCTTGATAAGGAAAATCATAACAGAATAGATATATTTTATTTACATATTGAAAGTTTACTCCATCAATATCAAATACTCCATATTGTCTAGTTTCATTCTTTATATTATATGGATTTCCAGTCATTTGATTAACGTCTACTACATAATTTCTTAATACATCTTTCCCTGTTGCATTATCAGTAAACATTAATTCAAATACAATACCATAATTTCCTCGATATTGTTGTTTTCCTGGAATTTCTGTCTTAAATACAGCTCCACAAATTAATGCTGAAGACTTTGTAAAATATTCAGTAACTGATTTAGTATCTAATGAAACTTTATTATTACTCGCTCCTTTTTGGTACAATATATACTCCTTTGTAGTTTTATAACTGCATAATTCAAAAGTAGTTGAAGAATGAATACAATTATTACCAACAACCTCAAAAGCTTCATCTCCTTCGGGAGTTACTGCATAGTCTGCACCAAGTTTTTTGACAGTTCCTAAAATCGTTTTATCTCTACTTGTGTCATTTCCAGGAATAAGTATATAAACTTCAGAACCTTTTGAATAAGTTACTTCTGAACTCGTCGCATAAGCAAAGAAGCTACTATCTTGATATTTTACTTTAAATTTTCCAATAGTCTGGTCAACACATTCAACAATAGTTGCTTTGACTGTTCTATCATAATCTGCGTTAGCAACAGCGCTATTTACTATTTGTTCAATAGCATCTATTATATTATTTTCATAATTATTTGCCATATTTGTTGCCACTCCTTTTTTCTCTTTCTTAATACAATATTATTTTTTATTACGGCTACTTAATTTATTATACCCAAAACAAAAAAGAAGGTAGTTTAAAACTACCTTCTTTGATTATTATGTCCAATTCTTTGGCTTGCTACATTTACTAAATTATTAAGTGCTTGTTCTATCTCTCTAGCATCTTTTACTCCTGGGAATGTTGCATCAATATGGACATTTTGTTCAAGAGTTTCAGTATCTGCGGCAATTGGATTTGAAGAGTTTTGCACTCCACCTATACTTCCAGCCATACGAGATAACATAGATAAATTCATTGAATTAGCTATACCTCTCATAATTTCTACTGCGTTTAAGATATTTGGAGTATCTTCTTTATTTAAGACTAATTCTTTTCTATCAAGAATTGCTAATCTACCAGAGTCGTCTCCCCAATCTCCAGTGTATCCTCCAGTATTCCATCTAGTGACTTGACTTTTCTTTATCCATCCTAAATCTGGATATTTTCCATCAGAACTTTTTACATGGATTCCATATGGATTATTATTAACGATATCTATTGTAACACCATCAGCAACTCCTGAATACTTACTTCCTGCAGGAGATGTTCCAAATGAATCATAATAATATTTACCTGAATATGTAATTTTATTACCTACTGATGCACCACCATCTGAATTTCCAGATCCTGAACCAGAACCACCAGATTTATTCCCGCTTCCAGAACTTGAGCTTCCTGAATTAGAACTACTTCCGCCATTTGAAACATTTTGATTTGCCGCATTAGCTGCAGCTTGTTGTTGAGCTTTCCAATATGCATAAGCAGCTTCTGTTGCTTCTATTGCCGCATCTCTAGCAGCATTATATTGGATAACTAAATTTTGTAATTGTTGTATAACTTCTCCTATTGCTTGTAATTGTTCTCCATAGCTTCTGATTAAATCATCATTATTAACAATTAATTCTTGAGTTTTAGTTATATCTTCATCAATACCATTCTTTATATTTTCAAAATTAGTTCCAGCAGATTTTTCTAATTCTCCTAAATCTGTTTGATATTGTTTAGTAGCTGTATCTAATTGTTCAAAAGCATCTTTACAAGTTGGTAGAAATCCGCCTTCACCCTCATCATTACCAGCAAAAGTATCTGTCATATGTTGAACTGCAGAATCCCATTGAGGAATCATTTGACTCATCATAACTTCTTTCTCATCATCAGATAGCTGTTTAAAGTTATCATATTCAATTCCATATAAGTCAGCTAATTCTGTAAATGCAGATTCGTGTAAATTCATTCTGATATCTTCATTTTGTTCTACTAAACCGTTAATTAATTCTCCATATTGTTCTCTTAAAAGTAACTCTCTTGCCTGTCTTTCTTCTGGATCATTAATTAATGCAGCCTCTGCCATCTTTTCTTGGAATTCAGTCCAAATATCTAATACTTGGTCTAAATTGTCTTTATAATGTTGTAAATCGAAATTATATAATTCATTTTTTAGTGCTGATAATTCATCTTGGATTTTTCCTACTTGGTCTTCATCTGCAACATATTGGTAAGTATAATTTCCTTGACTATCTCTTCTTAATCTCATTGTAGATTTATTCTGTTGAGCTTCTTCTAGTGCGATTTGTTTTAATGCTATTTCATATTTCATATTAGCTCTATCTACATCATATTGTGTTAATTTATCTTTTTCTCTTAGAGCAGAAACTTCTTGTTCCATTAATTCATTTAATTTTCTTTGTGCAGAAATACTATCTGTATTATCAATAGCATCTAAATATTTATTTTCTAAACTTTGTATACCATATAATGAATTAATAGTATCTAAATATTGGTCAGCATTTTTATTAATTAATTCCCATTCTTCAGATACATATTCTAATCCTAATCCACCAGTGACTTTGTTATTTAATCCCTGGAAGATTAAATTAATAGCATTTTGATATTTGTTTTGTAGATTTTCTATAGCTTCTTCAATTGCGGAATTCCACTCGTTAACAGCATCCATCCAGTTTTCTTTAGCTTTTAACCAAGCTTCAGAATTCTTTCCTCCAGCTTTTTCGATAGCTATCATTTGATTGTACCAGAAGTCTTTTTGTTGTCTATTGAAATCTAATTGTTTGTTATAGTTTTCTTCTTGCTTTTCGTAATATTTCGCCAAGTCTTTGTAACTTTCTTCTCCATAAACAAGTTCAATTACATTCATATCATGAGTAATTATATCCCTAACCTGTTCGTATAAATCAATTTGGTCTCCGAATTTTTCTGCTGCCTCATCCATCATATCTAAATATGAATCTTTAATTTCTTGAACTAAATCTTCCACATCAGATAAATCACTCATTAATTGGTCTGTATAAGTTTTTAAATCTTCTAATGCTTGAGCTTTGTTATCTCCATACCAATCTGAAGTTCCAGTTTTATCTATTTGTTCTATTTGCGCTTTAATATCATTTACATGTTGAGTATTTTTCTGAATAATTCCAGTACCATCTTCCTTATAATATGAACTAAAATCTCTTAATCTAGTTTTAGTATTTCCAAGAATATCATCATCTTTTATTCCATCAATGACTTTACGCTTAAACTCATTCCAATCTCTTTCAGCTTCTGCTAAATCCAAACGAATTTCAATTTCCATATTAAATTCTGTAATTTTAATTTCAATTTCTTTATCAATAGCCGCTTGGATATCATCTTCTAATCCAGGAATTGTATCAGAAATTAAAGTGTCATAATCTTCAATAGCTTTTGTAAAATTATCGAAATTCTTTTTAGCTGCTTCTACGGTATCTTTGAATTTTTCTTGCTCTTCTGCTGACATTGCATTATATTGTGCAATTAAACTATTTACATAATTTAACTGAGCCTGATAAACTTGTGCATAATTTGCAATTGTACCATCAGCATTAAAAGTAGTTCCATAATCAGATAATTTATTTCTAAGTTCTGCTGCTTCTCCTTGAGCAATTACAATTTTTTGATTAGTTGCATCAATTTGTTTATCTAAAGTCTGTAGTTGTTTATTTAAATTATCAATTAAATTCTGTCCAAATAATTTCTTTTGCTGTTTCTCTAATCTACTTAAATCTGTTTCAATTTGTTTTAAAATAATATCAATATCATGATATCTATCTTTTTCGTCTTCTAATGCATCCATTTTATCTGGGTCTTTTGCTTTTGAACTCTTATCTCCAGAACCTTTACCAGATTTTATATTATTTAAGTTCTTTAAATTTTCAACATTAGAAGCTCCTATCTGAGCAATCATTCCATCTATATCATTCGCGGCTGCACCAGCGTTATCTGCTAACATCTGATATTTTTGTGCTAAGTTTGCCCATTCTGCCGCAGATGTATCAGAACCTTTATCTAATGCACTTTGAGTCCCTTCAATTGTTTTTGCTTCAGATGATTTTCCTGAAGATCCATTATAATTAACACCAAAATCCCCTGGAGCTTGAGGGCTTCCTTCACCTGCCGCAGCTTTCATATTAGCAACTGCAGTTGTTGCAAATTGATAAGAAGATTGAGCCGCACTTTGATATGCAGAAGACCAATTCTTTGCTACTATTTCTCCATTTATATTTGCACTATCTGCAACAGCCTGATCATTATCCATTTCATTTTGTGTTTCAATCTTATCATTTAATCCTTTTAATGTTGCAAGATTTTCACTAATAATAGCTCTTTGATCTGCTGCAGTTTCATCGGATTGCGTTTCTGATTGAGCCAATACCATTGCCGCATTTGCCATATTTTGATAAACAACTTGCTTTTGTCTTAATAAAGAAGCTTGATTTCTTAATTTTTCTATTGTCGCTTGAGAATCTGCTGCAACTTCTGCCTGTGCCATACCTATTGCAGATTCTACTACTTGTTGATTTAATTGAACAGTTCCGTCTCCTAAATCACGCATATTCTGAATAACACCAGGAAAAGTGTTATTTAATTCTCTAACATCATTAGCTGATACAACAAAGTTTTCTCCAATCATTGAAGCCTTTGTATTTATATCATCTATTGCATTTACTATATCATTAAATTCTTGTTCTGCTTCTGTATGAATCGCAACATCTATTTGATATTCTGCTTCTAAAATTGCGTCTAATTTAGATTGAAATTCAGAATCATCTAAAATTAATTTACCTTCTAATTCAGAATCATTTATATAATTAGAAAGATCGTCAATTTTATCATTAACATCTTCTGTTAACGAAGTGATTTTTGCTTGATATAGTGCATCTTGTACTTGAGATAATGCTTCTGTATATTCTTGAGTCCCAATTAACCATTTTTCTTCTAGGACTCCTGCTGCCGCAGCAACATCTGGATATAATTCTTTTAATTCATCTAGTTGATTGATAACATTTTTATAAGAGTCCTCTTCATCAATATTATCTTTGGTGATATCTCCAGATTGAATACCATTTAATAATGTTCCTGCATCATCTGCTGCTCCGCCCAAGCGTTTTAAGCTAGATTTTCTAGATGTATCTACATCAAAATTTTCTTCACTTAATCCATTTTTTATAGCATCTATATACGCTTGTGCGTTGTCATATCCTAAAAGTTTCCATTGTTCATCAGTAACATCACTTAATCCTTCTAACATAGAGCCATCTTCAATAGATTTTAAAATTTTCTCTCTCATAGCTAATGTTATTTGATTTTCATCAAAATCCATATCCTGTCTACTAGCAAAACCTAACATTTCACTAGTCGCATTAGAGTCAATAGCATCTGTCACGTCAGAAATTGCTGTAATTGCAGATTCAATTTTTGACAAGTTTTCTGGGTTGTATTTAGCAAGTTTTTCTGCTAATTCATAATTAATAATGTAGGCACGCATTGCATCATCAGAAACTTTTTTATGTTCATTTCCTTCTTTATCTACAAAATCTGCCGTATCACCCCAATGATCATCTGTTAAAGTCCATCCTTTTAATTCAGCATATCTTGCATGAACATCATCTTCATTTCCTCCACCAAAAGCTGCATCTTGATTCCATTTATCTTCTAATTCTTTACGAGCTTTCTTTTGTTCTTCTTCTGTCAATCCTCCACCATAAATACTTGCTACAGCATTCTTCTGGGCATCAGTCATTTTAGAATAAGTTTCATCATTTTCTAATTCATTACGTAAACTTTCATCTACTAATAATTTATTAGTTGCATTTAGTTCTTCTGTTGTTTTCGCTAAATCTATAACTTTATCTTTTGCATCTAATATAGAATCTATCAATTCTTCATTTTTATTTAAACTAGAAAGTTTTTCTAAATCTTCTTTTAATAGTGTTCCTTCGTGTTCATTAATTGTATTTATAACATCTTGTAACTGTTCATCACTAATTTGTATAAAAGTAGATACAGGTCCGTCAGATGTATATGTTGTATGAGTAACACCTATATTTTCTTGTCGAGCCAAATTAGTTCTTTGTGATTTTAAAGATGTATTATTTGCTTCTACTTGGGCTAAATTTGCTGCAGCTTGTGCAGTATTCATTCTAGTTGCAGCTTCATCTATTAAAACTTGAGTGTCCAGTTTTTCTCCGTCTTTTTTAAATTCGATAAGTCCTTGACTATTTCTAGTCGCATATTTTGCAAGAGATTGATTAGAACTAATTAGATCCATTGCTGCTGAATTAGCTTCTTGTAGTGCCTCTTTATATTCATCTGTTCCTTCTGTTAATGTTTTTAATTTTTCAACAGCTGTATCATATGCACCAAATGATTCTGCTAACTCCTCATATGCCTCTTTAGCTTCCTTAGCTGATTCTGCAGCTTCTTTGCTAGCTTCTGCCGCAGCTTTTGCTGCATCTGCATCTGCGTTATAAGCTTTTACACATGCATAAATGACTCCAACAACTGCTGCAATTGCTACTCCTACAGCTAAAATTATAGGTAATATTGGAGCTAAAGCACTCCATAACGCTCCTCCTAAAGTTGTTGCGCCTTGTGCAGCAATAAATTCAGACACTGATAGACCTGTAAAAGCTGTTATTAATCCAGGAACAGCTCCTCCAATAGTAATTAATCCACTAGATAGCATTCCAATTGCTGATGTAATTGCAATAATAATTTGTAAAGTTTTCTCTCCAGTATCTAAATCTTCATTATTAAGGATATTTTTAATATTACTTAATGATTGGAAAGCACTTGCTAGTTGTCCTATTCCTCCTGCCAAACTAACAAATTGTTGAGCAATTTGTACTGTTTTAATATTTCCTATAAAATTATTATAATCTTGATTAACTTGAGAAATTTTATTTTGTAATGTTTGAGTGGCTCCATTTGCTTCTTGCTCTATAATATCTGCAGTTTGATTTGCTTCTTGTCTCATCTCTGTATTAACTTGTTTATATTTTGATAATAATATTTCTAATGCTTGAGGTAAGTCTAAAATTGTAGCATCATCATTTTTCATATATTCTTTATTAAATTCTGTAACTGCTTGCATTAAAGTTTTCATCTGTGGAGTCGCAGTTTGAGAATTTGAGGCCAATTCAGCCATATTCATCACAACTTCATCAGCAACACTTGCTAATTCATTTAAAGCTTGTTTTTGTAATTTCTCTGATTCAATACTATCTTTTGTATTTTTTACTATATTAGCTTGTGCTTGAATAGCATTTCTTAAAGCTTTATCATACCCTTTAATTTCATTTTCTGTCTTCCCAATTTCTCTTTGATAATCGGCTAATGCAGTTCTAGCTTCTTTATGACTATCGTTATAAGTTTTTTTATCTACACTGCTAGTATTACCTTTGCTATCTGTTACTTGATTAGCTAAATTAACTTTATCTACATCCATAATCCTTTGTAAATATTGTTCTGCAGCCTTAATATTATTATCCCATTCTTGCTTCTGATTTTGTAAGGCATTAGTACTTTGTATCATACTATTAGCAAATGTATGTTGTTCACTTGATACTAAATCTCCAAGTTCTAAAACTTGTTGTTTCATATCAATTAAAACTTTTGTAGCATTGTCATTAATATTAATTCCTTTAAATTGTTGTACTATTTCTAATTCAGCTTGTAATTGTGCTGCATTAGATTTTGCCGCTTTAAAGTTATTAATCATTGTTCCGATACCTTGAGCAATTTGTTTACTGAATACTTGAGTTCCAATAGAACCAAACATTAATAAGGCATCCCCACCTCCGCCAATAGCTTCAGTAAAGTTAGCCATACCAGTAACTAAGCCAGTAAGTACATCAATTAAATTATTTGTACTTTTACTATCGCCCATTGCATTCCATACACGTTCCCATGCAGTACTCAATTGTTGTAAATGAGCTTGAGTACTTTCCATATATATATCTTGTTGTTCTTGTAATGTACCTAATGAATTTTGAGATGTAGCAAGAGCTTCTCTATACATATCCCAGTTTTCCATTAATGTCATTAAACGAGTATATTGCATTTTTCCTGCTGCGGCAACAGCAACTGCTTGTTTTTGACCTGCAGTCCATGTATCCCATTTTGCAGCTAAATCGGTAATAATATCTCCCATATCGCGCATATTACCAGATTCATCTAAAACTTGTACTCCTACTGCTTCTAATTGTCCTGAAACTTGGCCTAAGGATACTCCAAATTCATCAACACCATCTACTTTTAAATCTCCTAAACGAGCATAAATAGTTTTCAATGCAGAACCTATTGTTTCTGGAGCTTCTCTAGTAACAGAAACAATAGTAGCAACTTGAGCAGTTAATTCATCTATATCAACTCCAGCTGTATTTGCGGCCGATGCAACTTTACTGATACCAGTAGATAATTCTTCTAGGTCTGATGCTGTACTTGCGGCAACTGCTGCTAATTTATCAACATACATTTCTGTTTCTTCTGCTTGTACTTTATAACCATTCCAAACAGCAGTAAGTTGTTCTGATACCTCAGCTCCAGATTGACCTGTAACGTTAGCTGCTTTTAAAGTAGTTTCTGTTCTTGCAGCAACTTCTTCATCACCTAAACCTTGTTGATAATAGATTAATGATGCATCTGTATAGTCTCTAGTACTTCTTCCAAGATTTTGAGATGCTTTATTTGCTTGTTTTGCAAATCTTTCCATTTCATCAGCTGATTTTCCAGTAACAATTCTAATACTGTTTAATGATGTATCTAATGATTTAGAAAAAGACCAAGCTTTTTCTACTGAACTTGTCATTGTATTAAATATACTAGATGTAACTCCCCATTTAATAGTATTTCCCATTGAGGTTGCGATACTATCCAATAATTTATGTGTTTCTTTTAATTGTAAATTTGTTGTAAGAGTTTGAGTGACTAAATTTCTGAAAGCAGATTGACCAGACGCTCCAGCTCTATTAAAATCAGTAGCTATTCTATTTATATCTAATTTTTTTAACTCTTGATTAAATTTAACAATATTTAGTGTTCCTAAATTAGTGTTAAAAGATTTATCTAAAGCAGTTTGAACTTCTGCAGCACTTTGTTTTATTTGTTTTAATTCTTGCGCTAATTGACTAGCTTGAGAATGCTTACCTTTTCCATAGTCCGCAGTAGTTAATTTTTGTATTGATAATAACTCAGTTTTTAAATCATTTAAACTAGTTTTATCAATCTTAAAGGACATTCCCCATTGAATTTGTCCACCTGCCATAATATATTTCCTCCTTTTCTATCCAAATAAAAAAATCCCTCTATTATTAAAATATAATAATAGAGGTTGATTTATTATCTTATTTTGGCCTATCTATTTTGTCTCATCTATTGGCCTGTTACCGTTGGCAGCTGTTGCAAAATCTACTACTGCTTGAAATTTATTTTGATCAAAATTATTAACAATATCCATTGCCGCTTGTGCTTGTGATGGTAAATCATTAATAATACTTTTTATAACAGCAGCCGCACTTAAATTATACTTCATATCTTTTTCAATTTGTTCTTCTATATAATTTAATAGTTCTGTATATTCGCTATCTGGAATAGTTTCTAATAATTTATCAAAAAATCCATTTGTCTTTAAAACATTATAAATTTTTTCTTCATCTTCTTTTTGTTTATCTGTAAATGATAAA
>OHCP01000636.1_pt1 | contig 11061 bp, 7 predicted proteins | sample 1566811 | NCBI WGS metagenome assembly OHCP01 (sample SAMEA3879591, study PRJEB24766) | human gut metagenome | biome: human-associated habitat; feature: feces | place: USA | collected 1985/1987
TAAAATAAAAGAGTAGAAAATCTATACCATCTACCCCATTTTAATATTTTTAGGAGAGTTAAGGTTATGAAAGTTAAAGCTAATAAGCGTGGTTTTACACTTGTTGAGTTAGTAGTTGTCATAGCTATTATTGCTATTATTGCGGCAATAGCAATTCCTTGTCTTATAAATATTTTAGATTCTACAACAGCTTCTTCTGGAGAGGCGCAAGCACAAACTCTAAACCAAGTGTGCCAAAATGCCTATAATGAAATAAAAGCTGGTACAATTAATAACACAATGTCGAAGAATGCTGACGGAACAGCAGTTTCTTTTGCCGCAATAAAAAATAGCGGAATTACCACAAGAAAAAATGCCGCACGAAATGCAAAAGTATCTGATATTGCAAAATATTCCGGACTCAATATAAATATTGGAGAATATTACTACTGCACCTCAGCAGCCATAGGAAGTGGGCTTACTATTGGAACTATTGTTTATTCCAGCACAGGCACAGCCCCCAATATTAATGGTTGTTCTTTTACCCAGCTTGATAACACAATAACACTTGGAACTCTCTACAATAATATGTAAATTTCTATATATAATGTAAGCTTTTGCCCATAGTCTTGTCTATGGGCATTTTTGTTTGCCATATTCTTAAATATAATAATGGGTCGCCAAGCATAGATATTATACCAAAATATGTCATAACGCTCATTTTTCATAAATAATGTCAGTTAATTTTGTTGAAATTAATAGGATAATTTTTCTTGCCAAATCTATAATTTGATGTATAATATTAGTATGTATAGTTTTATGAATTAATATTATCGGTAATTATTCCCATAAAATAATTGAAAGGTGCGTAAATAAATATGAAAAGATGCAAACGGCGATATAATTCCAAGAAAGGTGTAACTCTTGTTGAGTTAGTAGTTGCTATTGCTATTGTTTCAATAGTTTTCGCCTCAACAATGACAGCCATTGTTCATGGATATATTTCTATTGTTGAGAATAAGAGCTTAGAAGATGCCTCGGCTCAGGCTCAGGGCGTCGCAGATACAGTTTCTACTGCCTTAGAGAAAGCTTTTTCATCAAATAATTATACTGGTGATGCAACCGACCAAACCGCTAAAAAAACCTTTTATAATAATTTAGTATTAGAAACTATAAATGGTGATGGTACATATGATGGTTTAAGCACTAAGCTTAATAATGTAGAGTTTATAGACCAAATAAGTAACCCAAGTGTTGATTTCCCTGATGCATCATCTATAAGTGATATGCAATGCACCGTCCAATATCTTACCAATTCATTACCTACTTCAGCTTCTGATGGTTCTCATAAAGAATTTGATGGATATAAAGTAATGGTTAATGCAAAATCTTCTCAAGGCGATATAATTGCCAGCTCAATTGTAACGATTAAATAACTTAAAGAAAGGAAAGTATAAGAGATGCGTAAAAAAAATCGCAAGCTTTTAAATAGCAAGCATGGCTTTACTCTTGTTGAGGTTATAGTTGTTATAGCAATTCTTTCGATATGCTCGGGTATGCTTGTTGGTGCTATATCAGGAAGTATGGACAGATATTCTATAAGTACCGATATAGAAAATTCTAAACAAGAGGCGACCAGCTTCGAGAGAATGTATAAGAAATGTGTTGGCAGTGCATATTCTATCTCAGCGAGTAATTATAACGAAAGTGCATTTTCGCCACAAGATAAGCACTATTATTTAATTTTGAATCCAACTGATAATACAGCAAAATTTTTAATGGCTTATGAAGATGATAATACGGGAGCAATACAGCTTACCAGTATGATTACTTGCAAAGGAATAAGTTCTTTCACCCAAAAGGCATATACAGTTGGCAAAGACAATAGCCAAAAATATGTTGATTATAAGCTTTGTATGATAAGCAACTATGAACCGAATGTTACATATGATTATTCAGGTACTCTTACAATGAATAATAATGGTGCAGGAAGTGATTTCGACCAAAGCTATACACTAAATAGTTCATCTATGCCAAATCCTATATGTATAGATTTTAGTATGACAAAATAAGAAAGGAGTTAGCTAATTTATGGTTAAACCAAAATCAAAACATATGAACAGTAAGCGTGGCTTTGCTCTTGCCACTGTTCTTGTTGTTTCTTGTGTAATTATTATCCTTGCAACAAGCTTGATAAGCGTAGCGATGTTCAGTACAAAATCAACTTCTGGAGATGTTAACGAAAGACAAGCTTATCTAAACGCAAAATCAGCCCTTAATTATGCTGCAACATATTATGAGAATGCAGACCTTCCTAAGATTATAGACCCAAAGACAACCGGTGAAGAATATATTCTCATGAAAGATACTGTTGGTGGTACAACAGAAGAAGGTGCAGAAGTAACAAGCGTCAGTGCAGATACGTCTGCATATAAAACCTTCGTTCATGCAGTATATGACAAAGCTAAGTCTGAGATTACACTCAGAGCATATGCAAAATCTGAAGATATGCTCGGTGGTAATTCTAAGTCTACATCACTTAGTGTTACATATACTGTTGGTTCATCAGGAAATGTTCTTGGCAGACAGCTCTCAACAGTTCCTGAAAGAATAAATACAAGCGTCAGCAGTGATGACATCAATATTCATGTTAAGCAGGACCCAAGCAGAGTAGATACTGCAAATGACTTCGTTCCTTGTATTTATACTTGGTCATATTATAAGAGAACAGACCAAGGCATTGATTGGAACAATGTGAAAAAATCTGAACAATTAACAGTTAATCAGATTAATGCTGTTGAATTTGGGAATAATAAGTTCGAGCCAGCTGGTAAGTGGATTTCAGATGGTAAGGGTAAAGACGGTCCTACAACTGCTATGATTCCGGAGGGTAATGCGTGGTATTCACATACTTTCTCACCGAGTAGAGTTGCAGATGATAAGGGTGGAATGGTTCCTTGGTTTAACCTTATCGTTTCTCGTCAGGGCGGTAATGTTGGTTCTAAAGCTAATGACACACAGAGCTTGGAATTTTTTAATGTTTGGTACTTTGATGAATCCGATAGAAACATTTATGTAGAAATTCTTGAATCTCCTCTCTATTATTATAAAGGCCATGATTGGAACGGTAAAGAATTGCTTGAGAATAGACTTATCGCTTATGCTAATTCTAAGCAGACAGTATATTATACAAAGCTTAAGGGCAAAAATGATGATTCTATGGCACCATCATTTACCATTACAAGCACCGGCACTAGTTCTTCTGGTGTATCCAATGGCTATGGCTGGTGGAGTACTAAAATAGAAGGCAATGGTTCTCAAGATGTGACTATTGACTTTAAGGGTTATGAGGGCAGTTCACATAGTGTTACAGTTCCTGCTGTTACTACTGGTACAATGGTAGGTTCTATTAAAGGTAATTCTGCTTATATAGTTATTGAGCAAGATACTGCCACTGGTCAATATAGCGCTCGTTCATTTATTTCTGAGAAGGCGGCCTCTGTTTATATGAATGATGAAGACTATGTCACTGTCTATGCAAAGCTCAAGGATAATACAAAGTCTGGTTCACCGTCTATAGACTATAAGGTAGAAAGCCGTAATAGCTCAGCAGCAAAAACAAATCTAAGAAGTGCTATTGTTAAGGCAGACTCTTTATATCAAGGAGATTATGAACCCTCAAGCTGGTATGATTTTATAACAGTTGTTAATGCTGCTAAGGAAGTATATAATAAGCCAACACTTCAATCAAATTCAGATTATAATGCACAGAAAGATAATATAAATAACGCTATTGATAAGCTTACAACAAAAGATACTGACCCTTCAAAGCTACAAGCTAAGTATGATAAAGCAAGTAGCTATAAAGAAGAGGATTATACAGAAGAAAGCTATACAACATTAAAATTTGTTATGAATCAGGCTAAGGAGTTGCTTGATAAATTAGCGGTAGACAAAAAATCAGTAAGTCAAGAAACTGCTGATAATAAAGCTATCGACTTACAAAATAAAATGTCCACTCTTGAGAAAGTTGCTTCATATAGAGATAATCTTAAAAAAGCTATTGATAACGGAAAAACAGTAAGAGATAATAATCCGAATTCTAAGCTTATAAATGAACTCGAAACAGCATTAGCTAATGCTGAGGATCTTTATAATAATGGTTCAAGAAATAAAGCAGCTCTTCAAGATGCTACAAAGAAACTTATTAGCGTATGCTCAAGAATACAAAATACAGGCAAAATAGATGAGCTTGTAGATGCAGTTAATGCTGCTCAGGCTATCATTGATAAGGATAGAAATATTCTTGTTACAGGAACAGTAACTAACCTTGAAAAGGTTATTGCTGTTATCAATAATGCTATTGATTCAACCTTGTTGACACAGGCAGAGATTGATAGCTATAAGGAAAAGCTTGAAAGTGCAGTAAACGAGCTTGCTTATATTCCACAAGATGATATTACACCTGCTGTTGCAGATGGTAAAAAGAGAGTTTGGTTCGATATAGACCCAAATGGTTTTGGCACTAATGGTACAAATTACTATATCTATGCTTGGTATGGTTCAGGTGGTGATGGTAAGCAAAACGCAGCCTTTGATACACTCAAAAGTACTGATGAAAGTATAAAGGCAGAGTTTAAGCTTAAAAAGGATATCATATCCAAGTATTATTACTATGACCTTGATAATAAATATACAAATGTTATTATTATCAGTGGTGTAGGCAATGGCTCTGACCAAACAGCTGATATGAAGCTTGGTGATAATCTAAGCAATAATCTCTTCATGATTAAATCAAACAATAATGTAGATTCTGCAAAGCTTACTACTATATACTCTTCTACTAATGCACCATCAGGTTGGGGTACAAATCAATATGTCTATGTTAAGGAATCGAAAAACACAAGCCTTAATACAGCATCTGCAACATCAGACCCAATGACAACTCTTGATAAGACAGAAAACTACTATATTAAGAGAGTTGCTTTTGACGCCAAGTCAAGCTTCCATCTTTGCAATGGAAAGAATATAACAGAAAAATTAACAATTAGCACAGAGCCTGTTGTTATAAGATTTATAGATAAGAACGACCCATTTAAGGTTGATGCAAGGTCTCTTACATCATTCAAAAAGCTTGCTCCAAAAACAAATATTACTACTATGAGCAAGAATAAATCCGCTAATATTGTGAATATGGATACAAGCAATACAACTGCACAAACTGCTTCATATTCAGACGATAATGTTTCAGCAGATAAGCCTATTATCACAGTTTATTTCAAGAAGCCTTCAGGCTGGAGCAATGAGCTTTATGCAAAGCTTTATCAGGTTGATGATAGTGGCAGCGTCGTATTAGAGCAGTTATCCGAAAAGCTTCTCATAACAGATGATGGAAACAATTTCTATATTGCTGTTGATACAAGAAGAGTAAATAGCATAATTATTTCTGATAAAAATAGTTCATCAAGAAAAACCTCAAGAATTAAGTTCGCTGTTGATAATTCAGCAAGTCCAAAAGCATACTTTAATTCACAGCAAATTACTAGAAGTGGTTCAAGCTGGAATATTTCATCATATACCGCATCACCAGTAGTAATTGATACAACCCCAATAACAAGCTTTGATGTTGATGGTGCAAATATGGCATTTATTGGTGGTAAAAAGAGAATTTTCTATAATAAAGCTGATACAAGAGCTGGCAGAAAGGATATGCTTGGTCATGCACTTGAGTCGGGAAAGTTCAACTGTGCAGGTGAAGGAAACACTGGTTACGCTCGTGTAGGTTTATCTGAAACACAAGTATATTATGACTGGTATGAGTATAAAATTCCTGCTGGTGATTCAGACCTTTATAGCTTCCAGATTAAGGGACTTGATAATACTAATGCCTCATTTACTACTGAACAGGTTCATCAGGTATGGGGCGATGTATGGGTAACACTTGATAAATCCAACAAGCTTTCTATTTCCACAGTTAACCCAGAAGATACTGTTAGCAAAAATACTACAAGAGTTTATATCACAAAAATCTCAGATTGGGAAGCTAATTATGAAGGTATGAAAGTAACTATGTGGGGTACTGGAAAAAACACAGTTAAGCTCACAGATACATATGATGGCAGATATTATGTAGATATTCCAAATAATATGCCATTCATTCAGCTTACATCAGGAGAAAGTACACCAACACAAATCCTTCCTATGACAAAGCTTCAGGGTGGCGATGTAGTTCTCTATGACTATAATGCAGGCCCAGGAGGAACACCAGCTTGGCTTACATATGTTCCTGGTAACCTCGCCCTTTCAAGAGCAAAGACCAATGCAAGCAGTATCGCAGAGGGTTGGTATATTTATGACTACGATTATAATACACACGCAGCAAAGCTTGCCAGCCCTTATGTTCCTAATGCGTTGAAGAATAAAGCTGAAAGCATAACCTCTACAGATGACCCAACTAAGGACCAAGAGCTTGCCGACCTCCTGAAAGAGTGGACAGAAGCATATCAGAATCTCTATTATGCTATATCAAGCGCAAGAGCATATGTAACTATTGATTCTAACGGCAATCCGGTTTGGTATCCTGAGCAGGCAAGCATTTCTTCTGGCGTAACCTTTGACCCAGATGAAATAAAAGTTATTGCAGGCACTATGAAAGATGCTCTTGCAGCATACAATAGTGATGCTTCTACTTTAGACGATATAAATTCATACACAAGAGAGCTTAATAAGCTCATAAAAGAAATAAGCCCAGATGTTTCAGGTAAGGTAGTTGCAATTCTTGATAATCAGAATAACTGGACTGGAAGCATATTCCTTAGATATACAATTAAAGATAATATCACTGGTTCAAGTATAGTAAGAGAAAACATACCTGTTACTTCAAGAAATTCAGATGGATATTATATGTATTATATCAATGCTGCAGAATCCCAAGATAATACAGTTTATGATGTACAGTTCTATACATCTAAGTATGTCGGCAGCTATAAAGACAATATGCAGGCTGGTCAAGAATGGGTTTATGGTAATAGCGGAGATGGCTGGGTAAACAACTCACCAGATAACTACTTCACCTATTCAAGCAAAAAATATAAGCAGACCAGTGCTGGCGAACAGAAAATAGTCGGTTATAAGTCTACAGATGTCAATAGAAAGGACGCTTTCATACTATACTTCACATATGATACAAGTGTAACATATAGTAATGGTAGCTATACTATTCTTTCTGGTGCATACATAATCAGCAATGCTAATTATTCTGGAGAGGTTAATTTGTATTCAGATAAAGCTAAGACCTTCTTTACAGATACAGAAAATCAAGGCTATATCAAGGATGCGAAATACTCTGATGAAATTGGTTGGACAGATTCAAACTTCAAGATTAAAAGCAATAATACATCAAGCACATGTGCAGATAGTGTCAACTTTAGGGCTAAAGATGGTAAGCTTAACGGTAAATATACATCTGATGGAACGCTCGCATTCCGTTGGGAAAGCCAGAACTATCTCTATATAAACAACAATACAACATTCATAGCAGATGATTTTGTATTTGCATCTTCTGGAAAGGTTTCTGGTGGAAGCAAAATTAATCCTAAGTTTATCCTTAGAAGTAAAGATTCTAAAAAGCCTGTAAAGATAACCTTCCTCACAAACACAACTATAAGCTATAAAAATGCTTCTGGTGAAACTGAGTCATTTAAGATTTATGCAGGTACATATGAAGCAAGAAAAACTGGCGATATCAATATCTTTGATAAAACATGGAACACAAAGTTTAGGATTGTAGAAACTCGTGTAGGAAATGGAACAAACACATATCTTTCAAATCCTCGCTATTCCTCTGACTAAGCTTATATAAAGCAAAATCCCTGAACTTATAAGGTTCAGGGATTTTTTTGTCCTTATCTATATCTAAAATATGCAATAACAAAGAGCATAACAAATGCGGTAAGTTAAGCCGAATTTGTTATGCTCTTTGCTTCAAACGAGGTATGCTAAAATGTTCTAAACTACTCTAATGTGAATTGGTTCTGAGTAACCAACTCTCCCCTTCATCAATATAATATCACACAATTTCAAAGAAAGTATAAATAAATTATCGACTAATTATGAACAAATTAATAACATTTTCGGTGGCTTACAAATAATACCAGAAATATTATGAAAAATTTATGCAAGATATTATAGTAGTAATTATTATATAAATTTCATAATAATCTGATTAAACTGTGCATTTTAGTCTTAATATACGCTATGCTTCAATTAAGCATTTTTTTCCAAGACTGCCTGTGCGTCTATAAGCTTTCCGTCCTTTTTAGCAGTAAGATGAAGATGAACTTCGTCCATAATTTCACTCGGAATAGTAAATACAGCCCCTATATAATCGCCACAAGAAACACTTTCTCCCTCTTTGACAAGTATAGTTGGGCTAAGACCACTATATATCATAGTTATACCATTATTATGCTCAATTTCTATGCTATATCCCAAAAGTTCATCGTTATAAACCTTTTTAACAATTCCGTCAGAATATGCACGAACCTTTTCGCCATCATCAGCAGTAATATCTATTCCCTCGTGAACACGCCAATCCCCCATTGTTTTTGAATAGACAGGATTTTCAGGGCTATATCCTTTAATAATCTTTCCGTCTATTGGCTTTATAAATTTATTTTCGTTTTCCTGACTTATTTCAGAAGATTCACTTGAACTTTCCTCAATAGATACTTCCGAGCTTTCCTCAGAAATTTCACTACTGCTTTCAAGAATGGTATTAGCTGTTTTTTCAGAGTTTTCAGTTTTAGATTCAGGCTTTGAGTATTCCAAGCCACTTACAGTTTTGTCAGTAGGCTTGTCCTGAGGTTTTGAACTTTCAGCTTGAGCAGAGCTTTCTTCTTTGGGGGTCTGATAGTCTAAAACACTGCTATATGTTGTCCAAGCCGCACCTCCGATTGCAGTTATGCAAAGAGCGAGAGCGATATAAAAGCCAGCATTTTTCTTTGGATTGTTATTTTTTTCTTTAGTATTAGATTTCATCTTAATTGCACCTCCGATTTTATTTTTGGCATAAAATCGGAGAATATACAAATTTCCATTAAGATACTCAAAAGTTTCGGTGCGTGACCGCACAGGACAAGACGCGTAATCGCTCGGCAAGCCTTACTCGACATTTTAAATCGACTTGTGTTGCTGTGGAGAAAGAAACTACCGCTTAACTAACAAATTTCCCCAAGACAATTAAAAGTTTCGCTCGAGCCTTTTCAAAGGCTCGCAGGGTCGAGGGACGGAGTGGGTTTTAAGGGCGAAGCCCTTAACATTCTTTGCCCCTAAAGCGGCGGATTTTATCCGCCGCTTATAACTAATGTCATAGATACCCAAATTTTAGCTAATAAATTTAATACTCTAAAGTATAGTTTACTTTAGAAATAAAAACATTATCTCTTTCGCTGTATAGAAAGAATGATAAATGATATTATACTAACTATAAATTCAGCAAGAGGAAACGAAATCCAAAGTCCATTTATTCCAAAAAGATTTGCCAAAAGAATAGCAAGTGGCAGTATAACAATAAATCCACGCAAAATAGAAATAGTTCCTGCTGGTTTAGCCTTGTCTGTTGCGGCGAAATATGTTGCAAGAATTATGTTAAGTCCTGCGAAAAATATACCTGTAAAATAAATTTTCAAGCCATTTATCGCAGCCACCTGCAAAGAGGAATTATTTTCGCTGTTAAAAGCTGATACAATCGGGTTTGAGAATAAAAGCAGACAGCCATAAATCACCATAGCAATAATTATAGAAGTAATAAGAGCATATTTCAAAGTAATTTTTATAGTTTTCTTGTCGTTAAGACCGTAATATCTGCTTATAAGTGGCTGAATACCCTGAGATACGCCCGTAAAAATTGAAATTACAACAATCGAAATGTTAGCAATAATTCCGTATGCGGCCACGCCGATATTGCCAAGTAGCTGAAGCATAATGATGTTAAATACAAAAATAACTATTCCCGATGAAATCTCTGTTACAAGCGAAGGTATGCCAACAGACATTATCCTTAGACTAAATTTAAGCGAAAATTTGCATTTGATAGGTTTAAAGTTGTTATGTTTTTTAATAAAAAATATAGAGAGTATGAGTAGGCTTACCGCTGGCGAAAAGCCTGTCGCAAGAGCCGCACCGAAGATACCCATTTTCATAGGATAAATGAATATATAATCGAATACAATGTTAAAGATACTTCCCGAAATCATAGCCGCCATAGAAAGCTGAGGAGCACCATCATTTCTCACAAAGGCTAAGATAATATTATTAGCGATAAATGCAGGTGCAAATATCATAAGGATTTGTAAGTAGTTTTTGCACATTTCAAAGATATCATTATTTGCCCCTAAAAGAGTAGAAATAGGTGAGGAAAGAAAAATACCCATAAGCATATAAGCAGCCGCAAATATTGCCCCAAGGTATAAGGAATGAGTAAAAGCCTTGTTGCTTTCCTCTTTTAAGCCCTGATTTTTAGCTATTGAATATTTCGTAGCACCGCCTATTCCAAGCATAAGACCAGTGCCTTGAATAAGACTAAAAGCAGGAATTGCGATATTCAGAGCTGCAAGTCCGTTGCTTCCCGTACCATTTGCTACGAAAAAGGTATCCGCAAGAATATAGCAAGAAAGTCCTATCATACCCAAAACATTTAGCGAAGTATACTTACAAAATTCTCCAAGATGTGTCTTAATCATAATCAAACTCCTTATTAAATGTAGCAAACTATGTTCGCCCCAATTAGCTACCCCAAGACAGTCAAAAGTTTCGCTTGAGCCTTTTCTACACCAGCTTTGCTGGTGAAAGCTGCTCATAGGTCAAGGGCAACGCCCTTGTCGCTCTCCGCAGAGAGCGAAATACCTTTGGGCGAAGCCCAACATTCTTTGCTCCTAAAGCGGTGGACTTTGTCCACCGCTTTATTTTCTTGCGTTGCTAACATTAGTTCTTAGGGGCGGACTTTGTCCGCCCTTAGAGGGCAAGAGATGTTAAGGGCTTTGCCCTTAAAACCCACCAAAGGCTCTGCCTTTGGAATCCGCA